>Ga0302324_100000040_pt1 | contig 289912 bp, 269 predicted proteins | sample Palsa_T0_1_FD_201949 | JGI IMG/M metagenome (GOLD analysis project Ga0302324, IMG submission 201949) | Peat permafrost microbial communities from Stordalen Mire near Abisko, Sweden - Palsa_T0_1 | ecosystem: Environmental > Terrestrial > Soil > Palsa > Peat permafrost | place: Sweden: Abisko... | reverse complement strand
TGGCATCGATGGCCGCTCCGCCGAGCAGCGCCGATTCGAACCGGAAGGAATGATTGCAGCGCGCGCCGATCCGCTCGAGCACGCGCACCGCCTCGGCGGTGACCTCGGGTCCGATGCCGTCGCCGGCAGTGACGGCGATGAGAGCTTGCACTCAGAAGCCCGTGTGCATGGCTTCGTAACGCTCGATCTCGGGCAGCTTGCCGCGCAGATAGCCGAGCTGGTCGATACCGTGCAGCAGGCAATGGCGCGCGAAGGCATCGATCTGAAAGCCAACCGATACCCCGGTCGGCAATGAGAGACTTGCAGTCTCGAGATCGACGGTCACCGCGGCGCCGGGATGCGCGAGCAGCCAGGCGGCGATGTTCTCGTCCACCGTCACGGGCAGAAGGCCGTTCTTCAGGGCGTTGCCGCGGAAGATGTCCGCGATCTCGGTGCTGATCACCGCGCGGATGCCGTAATCGAGGAGCGCCCACGGGGCGTGCTCCCGCGAGGAGCCGCAGCCGAAATTGCGGCCCGCCACCAGCACTTCGCAGCCTTTAGCCTCGGGCCGATTCAGCACGAAATCAGCGTTGGGCGTGCCGTCGGCGCGGTAGCGCCAGTCGCTGAAGAGCTGCCGTCCGAGTCCTTCCCGGGTGGTGGTCGTCAGAAAGCGCGCCGGAATGATCTGATCCGTGTCCACGTTGGTCAACGGCAGCACCACGGTCTTGGAGCGCACCATCCGCAGCGGCTGCATCAGAGCATCTCCCGCGGATCGGTGATTTGGCCGCGTACGGCGCTCGCCGCCGCAGTCAGGGGACTCGCGAGCAGCGTGCGCGCGCCGGCACCTTGGCGGCCCTCGAAGTTACGGTTGCTCGTGCTGAGCGAGTACTGGCCCGCCGCCACCGTATCGCCGTTCATCCCCAAGCACATCGAGCAGCCGGATTCGCGCCAATCGGCGCCGGCCGTCTTGAATATGTCGGCAAGTCCCGCGGCCTCGGCGTCGCGCTTGACCTGCTGCGAGCCCGGCACGATGAGCAAGTGCACGCCGGCGGCGACCTTGCGTCCCTTGAGCACCGTGGCGGCGGCCTGCAAATCCGTAAGCCGCCCGTTGGTGCAGCTGCCGATGAACACGGTGTTGACGGGCTTGCCCAGCATGGCCTCGCCGCCGTGAAATCCCATGTAGCCGAGCGCCTTCTCCGCCACCGCATCGCCGGCGGAGTCCGGGATGGCCGCGGTGATCGGCACCACCATGCCGGGGTTCGTTCCGTAAGTGATCATCGGCTCGACCGCGCACGCGTCGATATCGACCGAGCGGTCGAAGGCGGCGCCGGCGTCGCTCTCGAGCAGCGTCCAGCGCTCGACAGCCGCGTCCCAGTCCCGGCCGGCGGGTGCGCGCGGGCGGCCCTCCAAGTAGTCGAACGTAATCTGGTCCGGCGCGATCATGCCGGCGCGCGCGCCGGCTTCGATCGACATATTGCATACCGTCATGCGCTCCTCCATGCAGAGCGCGCGCACGCCCGAGCCGCGGTACTCGAACACATGCCCGGTGCCGCCGGAGACTCCGATCCTGCCGATGATGGCGAGGATCAAGTCCTTGGCGGTGACGCCGGCCGGCAAGCGGCCCTCGACGTTGATGGCGAAGGTCTTCGGCTTGCGCTGCAGGAGGCATTGCGTGGCGAGCACGTGGCCCACCTCGGTGCTGCCGATGCCGAAGGCGAGAGCGCCGAAGGCGCCGTGAGTGCTCGTGTGGCTGTCGCCGCAGACGATGGTCATTCCGGGCCGGCTCGCTCCCAACTCGGGACTGATGACGTGCACGATGCCGCGCCGCGCATCCTGCAGCGCGAACAGCTCCACGCCGAATTCCGCGGCATTTTGCTCGAGCTGACGCACCTGTTTGGCGGCGGCGTCGACCCTGATCGGAACTCGGCCGAACACCTGATCGCTCGTGGTCGGCGTGGAGTGGTCCATGGTCGCGAGCGTGCGATCCGGACGGCGCACCGGGAGCTCGAGCGAGCGCAGCGCGCTGAACGCTTGAGGCGAAGTCACCTCGTGCACGAGGTGCAGATCGATGTACAGCACTGCCGGGGTGTCGGCGCTCTCCGGCAGCACTTCGTGCGCGCGCCAGACCTTCTCGAACAGCGAGCTAGCAGCCATCGCCAGCCGTCAGGCCTTCGCTGTCTCGAGCCAGGGCATGCGCGCGCGCAGCTTCGCGCCAACCTTTTCGATCGAATGGTTGAGATCGTTCTTGAGGAGCCTCGAGTACTTGCGCCGCCCGCGCTTGGTCTCGGAAATCCACTGCCGCGCGAATTTGCCCTGTTGAATCTCGGAGAGAATTTTTTTCATTTCGCGCTTGGTCGCCTTGTTGACCACCCGCGGCCCGCGCGTGAGGTCGCCGTACTTCGCGGTCTCGCTGATGAAGCGGTGCATCTTGGTGATGCCGCCCTCGTGCAGCAAATCGACGATGAGCTTGAGCTCGTGCAGGCACTCGTAATAGGCAACAGCCGGCTGATAGCCCGCCTCGACCAGCGTCTCGTAACCCTTGACCACCAGCTCCGTCGCGCCGCCGCACAGCACGGCCTGCTCGCCGAACAGATCCGTCTCGGTCTCCTCGGCGAACGTGGTCTCGAGCACGCCGCCGCGCGTGCCGCCGATGCCATCGGCATACGCGAGCGCGATCGCCTTGGCGCGTTTGCTCGAATCTTGAGCGACGGCGATGAGACACGGCACGCCGCGGCCCTGCTGATACTGGCGGCGCACGAGATCGCCCGGACCCTTGGGCGCGATCAGCACCACGTCGAGATCTTTGCGCGGCTTGATCTGCCCGAAGTGAATGTTGAAACCGTGCGCAAAGAGCAGCACCGCGCCTTTCTCGATGTGCGGCTTCAACTCGCGATAAAGCGCCTTCTGCGTCATGTCCGGCACGAGCATGGCGATGAGCCGCGCGCCCTCGACGGCATCGATGGGCTCGGAGACCTTCAGGCCGTCCTTCTTCGCCTTGTTCCAGCTATCGCCTTTGCGCACCCCGACCACGACGTCGTAGCCGCTGTCGCGCAGGTTGAGCGCGTGCGCGCGGCCTTGGCTGCCGTAGCCGAGCACGGCGATGCGCGCTCCGCGCAAGGCTTTCTTATCGACGTCTTTGTGAGAGTACAAACGCATGAGGGGCTCCGTGAAAGTAGCCAGAAATACCAACACAGAATCTCTTATCATGCAAGGACCGGCGCGCGTCCGCGTCGTGGGAAGGATCGAGAAACTCATGACCGTCGAAGGCAGCGCCGCGCTTCCGCTGTGGCTTTTGTATGAAGAGGAAATCGAGGGCTGGAAGAGCGCGCAGGCCGCGCACGTCGCGGCGTGGCTCGCTGAGCATCAATTCAAAGCCGAGAAGCATCGCGTGCTGCTCGTGCCGGATCGCCACGGCTCGGCCCTGCTGGCGATTGCCGGTCTCGGCAAGCGTCAGGGAGAGCTCTCGCTCTGGCACGCGTCGGGACTTGCCGAGCGGCTGCCCCCGCGGCGCTACCGGCTGGCGCAGGATTTCACCGCCGCCGACGCCACCGCGATATGTCTCGGGTTCGCCTACGGAGCGTATCGCTACGAGCGTTATCGCCCCGCCAAGCCCGAGCGCCTCGCCATTCTCGAGACTCCGGAAAATGCAGAGCGCGCCCAGGTCGCGCTCGCCATCGAGGCGCTCACCTGGGCGCGCGATTGGATCAACACGCCGGCGAGCGACTTAGGCCCCTCGAAGCTCGCCGCCGCCGTGCGTGCGGTGGCCGAACGCCATCAGGCCCATTATCGCGAATGGGTCGGCGATGAGCTGCTCGCCGCCAATTTTCCGGCCATTCACGCGGTCGGCCGCGCGAGCGCCGAGCCGCCGCGCCTTGCGGAGATTCGCTGGTCGCCGCGCCACGGTGCGGCGCAGCTACCGCGTCTTGCGCTGGTCGGCAAGGGCGTCTGCTTCGACAGCGGCGGCCTCGATATCAAGCCGGGCGCGGGGATGGCGCTCATGAAGAAGGACATGGGCGGCGCTGCCGTGGCGCTCGCCCTCGCGCACATGCTCATGAGCCGGGGCCTGCGTGCCGAATTGCAGGTGCTCATACCGATCGTGGAGAACTCGATCGGCGGCAACGCTTACCGCCCGGGCGATGTGCTCGCGACTCGCAAGGGACTCACCGTCGAGGTGGGCAACACCGACGCCGAAGGCCGCCTGGTGTTGTGCGATGCGCTCGCGCTCGCCGATGCGGAGCGCCCCGATCTCATCATCGATTTCGCCACTCTCACGGGCGCCGCCCGCGTCGCCTTGGGGCCCGAGCTGCCGGCGCTCTTCGGCACGAGCGATGCTCTGACCGCGGATCTCGCGCGCAGTTGCGCGGCCGTGCACGATCCGGTGTGGCCCATGCCGTTGTGGATGGGGTACGACGAGGAGCTCGGCAGCAAGATCGCGGACCTGAACAACGTCGCTGCCTCGGGGCTCGCGGGTGCGATTTTCGGGGCGCTCTTCTTGAGGCGCTTCATTACCGCAGCCCCGGAGTGGCTGCACCTCGATCTCTATGCGTGGAACCCGAAGGAGCGCCCCGGACGCGCGGTCGGCGCCGAGGCCCAAGCGGTGCGCGGCGTGTTCAGCTACTTGCTCGATCGCTACGGTACAGTCTGATCATGCCGCAGAAACCCAAGCCTCGCGCCTCCCGGGCTCGACCCGCCGACGCCGCCCTCGATGTCCGCCCGTACTCCCGCTTGGTGGTCGACGGCGTCAAACAGGCCCCGGCGCGCGCCATGCTGCACGCCGTCGGTTTCGGGGATGGCGATTTCGAAAAGCCTCAGGTGGGCATCGCCTCGACCTGGAGCAATCTCACGCCGTGCAACATGCACATCGACGAGCTCGCGCGCTTGGCCGCGGAGGGCGTCGAAGCGCAGGGCGCGAAGGCGGTGACTTTCAACACCATCACCGTTTCGGACGGTATTTCCATGGGCACCCCCGGCATGCGCTATTCGCTCGTGTCGCGCGAGGTGATTGCCGACTCGATCGAGACCGTGGTGGGCGCCCAGGGGTTCGATGGGGTGGTGGCCCTCGGCGGCTGCGACAAGAACATACCGGGATGCCTGATCGCGCTCGCCCGTCTGGATCGTCCGGCGGTGTTCGTGTACGGCGGCACCATCCGGCCGGGCGCCAACCGGCGCGACATCGTGTCGGTGTTCGAGGCGGTCGGCGGCCACGCCACGGGCAAGGTCTCGGACATCGAGCTCAAGTTCATCGAGCGTACGGCAATTCCCGGGCCCGGCTCCTGCGCCGGCATGTATACCGCCAACACCATGGCCTCGGCGGTCGAGGCGCTCGGCATGAGCCTGCCGAACAGCTCGGCGCAGGAGGCGGTTTCCGAGCACAAGCGCGCGGACTCGACGCGCGCGGGTGCGGCCGTGGTCGAGCTGATCAAGCGCGGTATCCGCCCGCGGCAGATCATGACCCGCAAGGCGTTCGAAAACGCGATCACCGTGAGCATCGCCCTCGGCGGATCGACCAATGCCGTGCTGCACTTGCTCGCCATCGCCTCGTCAGCAAATGTCAAATTGCAACTCGATGATTTCACGCGAATCGGTCGTCGCGTGCCGGTGCTGGCCGATCTGCGCCCGAGCGGCCGCTACTCGATGTCCGAGCTGGTCGCGATCGGCGGCATCCGGCCGCTGATGAGGACGCTGCTCGAGGCGGGCTTACTGCACGGCGAGTGCCTGACGGTGACCGGGGCGACCCTCGCGGAGAATCTGCGCGATGTGGCGCCGTACCCGCCGGGGCAGGACATCGTGCATGGCTTGGATGACCCTATAAAGAGGGACAGTCATCTGGTGGTGTTGTACGGCAATCTCGCCCCCGAAGGCGCGGTTGCAAAAATTACCGGAAAAGAGGGCTTGCGGTTCTCGGGAAGGGCGCGGGTATTCGACTCCGAAGAGGCATCGCTCCAGGGCATTATCGACGGCAAGGTCAAGGCGGGCGACGTGGTGGTGATCCGCTACGAAGGCCCGAAAGGCGGCCCCGGAATGCGCGAGATGCTGAGCCCTACCGGCGCCATCGTAGGCAAGGGATTGAGCACCAGCGTCGCGCTCATCACCGATGGGCGGTTTTCCGGCGGCAGCCACGGTTTCGTGGTCGGTCACGTATCGCCCGAAGCGGCGCTCGGCGGCCCGCTCGCACTCGTGAGGAACGGCGACGAAATCACGATTGATGCAGAGCGTCGTGAAATCACTTTGCACGTCGCCTCCGCCGAGCTCAAGCGCAGGCGCAAGGCCTGGCGGCCGCCGAAACCCTATGCGCGCCGCGGCGCGCTGGCGAAGTACGCCAAGCAAGTAAGCAGCGCATCCTTGGGTGCGGTCACGGATCTGGAGACGCTCGGCGACCAGCAGCGCAAGCGCGCTCAGCGATCGGAATGAGCGGCGAGCGGCTCGAAAACCTGCTTGCAGTGCGGGCGGGATATGTGTCAGGCTCTTTACTTGCCGCAGGGACTGAAGGACGCTTCTAGAAAATAGGGGCGATCTGCGGTTCGCGCGTTTTTTGACGCGCGTGGCAACATGTGTAAAGCGTGCCCATCACCGTACGGTGGCGCATCCGCACTAGCTAGGGGCGATAGTCGAACAAGACTTATGTACAAATACGAAGAGCCGTCGATATTTTCGGGGCCGCGTGGCGCGGCGCTCATCGCAGTCATTCTTCTTCACGTAGTGATCGTCTGGGCGTTCTACACCGGCTTGGCCGGCAAGCTGGTGCAGAAGATCATCCCGCCGGTCGAGATCGCTCAGATCGACAAGCCCAAGGATGTCGACAAGCCGCCGCCGCCGCCGCCGAAGCTCGAAGAGGTCAAGCCCTTCGTGCCGCCGCCTGAATTCGTCGACATCCAGGCAGCGCCGCAGCAGACCAACGCGATCACCGAAACGACGCAGGTGCAAAAGCAGGCGCCGCCCCCCGTGGCAGCGCCGGTTGCGCAGAAACCGCGCACTCCGATCGCGATGGATCCGAAGCACCCGCTCAAGATCGGCGAGGACTATTATCCGGACGCCTCCAAGCGCGCGGGAGAGGAAGGGCGCTGCATCGTCACGGTCACGGTGGCCGCCGACGGGCGCATCACGAATGCAGCCATTCAGCAGACCTCGGGATTTCCGCGACTCGACGAGGCTTGCCTGAAGGGCGTGAAGGATCAGCGCATGAAGCCTGCGACGGAGGATGGCAAGCCCGTGGAGACGACCGCCGCGTTGCCCATCGTGTGGAAGCTGACGAATAAATAGTTACGACGCTCAATAAATAGTTACGACTCTGGTTGTGAATCTCGCTTGTTACTACGCTTAATCTAAATGTAGAGGGAATCGGTCAATGCAAGAGACATCTGTTGAAAACCCATATGGCCTTGGTGCCCTGATCGCGAATGGCGACATAATCGCACGATCGATTCTCGTCATTCTGTTGATCATGTCGCTGCTGACATGGTTCATCATGATCACCAAGTTCTTCGACCAGCGCCGCACCCGTCTGCAGGCCATCGCGGCCGAGCGGGAGTTCTGGTCCTCCTCGAGCCTCACCGACGCGATCAGTAAGCTCAAGGGCACCTCCAATCCGTTCCGCGCGCTCGCCGAGACCGGCAAGCAGGCGTACGAGTATCACGAGACCAACAAGACGCGGCTTTCCGGTGCGATCGGCACCAGCGAGTGGATCACCGAGTCCCTGCAGCGAACGGCGGATACCGTGATCAGCCGCATGCAGTCCGGCTTGCCCGTGCTCGCCTCGGTCGGCGCGACCGCGCCGTTCGTGGGCCTCCTCGGCACCGTCATCGGCATCTACCACGCGCTGATCGCGATCGGCGTCGCGGGCCAGGCGTCGATCGACAAGGTGGCGGGTCCCGTCGGCGAAGCACTGATCATGACGGCCATCGGTCTGGCGGTCGCGGTGCCCGCAGTGCTCGGCTACAACATCCTTCTGCGACGCAACAAGGGTGTGCAAGAGCGCGTCAGCCATTTCACGCACGAGCTGCATGCCTACTTGATCGCCGGCGCCAAGATGGGTCTCGGCATGGACAAGGGTAACCCGCCGCCGGTGGTGAAGCCCGCCCCCGTGGCCGCGCGCTAAGGACGCTGCCATGGCGATGAACGTCGGCAGCGGTGAAGAAGCCGAAGCGATGTCGGACATCAATGTCACGCCCCTCGTGGACGTGATGTTGGTGCTCCTCATCATCTTCATCATCACGATTCGCGTCATCATTCAACAGGTGCCGGTGCAGCTGCCGAAAGCAACCAATCTGCCGACTCAGACCAAGCCCGAGAACATCACCATCGCGGTCGACAAGGAAGGCAACATCTTCTGGAATACGCAGAAGCTCAATGGAACGGATGATCTCAAGGCGCATCTGCGCGGCATCGCCCGCGAGGAGCCCCAGCCCGAGGTGCACATCCGCGGGGATTCGAACGTACGGTATCAGTTCGTGGGGCAGGTGCTCGTGGCGACGCAGCAGATCGGCATTCGCAAGGTCGCCTTCATCACGACGCCGGACCATTTCGGCCCCGGGACATAGGAGCTATTCAACATGGCGATGGCAGTAGGCTCGAGCGAGGGCCAGTCCTATTCGGATATCAACATGACGCCGTTGATCGACGTCATGCTGGTGCTCCTCATCATTTTCATCATCACGATTCCGAGCCAGACTCATGCGGTGAAGATCGACAATCCGTTGCCTCCGCCGCCGAATTTCCAGCCGCCTCCGCCGCCTGAAGTGATCGACCTGTCGATCGATTTCGACGGCACGTTGCTGTGGAACAAGACGCCGGTCGATCGTCCGACGCTGCAGTCCTATATCACCTCGGAGGCTGCCAAGGATCCGCAGCCCGAAGTGCATATCACGGTCGACAAGTTCGCGAAATACGAGATCGTCGCGCAGACGCTCGCGGATTTGCAGCATCGGGGCCTGAAGAAGATCGGGTTCGTCAACAACGACTATTTCTGAATAGGGGTCCTAGCGGGTATTGCGGCGCGTCAACCCGATTCCCTCCGGGTTCACGCGCCGTTTGTTTCACCGCTGCCAAAAACTTGTTAGATCTGAAGGTGTGATCATGATTTTATCGATGAAGAACAAAGCACAACGATCCCTGCGAAATCCAGCGGCCATCGGGTCCGCACTGGCACTCGCCTTCGGCCTCGCCCTGCATCCCGCCGGCTCGTTTGCGGCCGAAGAGAAAAAGCAGGCGGTCAGCCACACCATCGGCCCGCAAATGCAGGCCGCGCAGAAAGCGCTGCAAGCGCAGCAGTGGGCAGAGGCGCTGAAGAATCTCAACGACGCCGAGCAAAAATCCGGGCTTACGCCGTTCGACAAGAAGACGATTTACGATTTCAAGGGCTTCGCGGAGTTCAAGCTCGGCAAGTACAAGGAGGCGGAAACCGATTACGAGGCCGCGATGGCCACCGGCCAATACTCGGCGGAGGAAACCGCGAAGACCACCAAGCTCCTGTTCCGCGTGGCGGCGCAGAATCAGCAGTACGCGAAGGCGATCGAGTACGGCAAGCAGGTCGGCGACTCGGCGAGCGCAACGCCGGACGATCTCAACATCATGGCGCAGCTCTATTACCTGCAGAAAGACTGCAAGAACTCGGTTGCGTGGTCCGACAAGGCGCTGGCCGCCTCCAAGAGAGCGGGCGAAGCCGCGAAGGAGAACACCTACCAGTTCAAGCTGCAGTGCGCCTCGGATGCCGGCGATACGGCGGGTATGTCAGGGCCGTTGGTGGACCTGATCAAGCTCACCAACAAGACGCAGTACTGGAACACGCTGCTGCGCCTGGAGCGGCAGGATGAGCGCGACGACCACAACCTGCTGATGATCTACCGCATCATGTACAACACCAACTCGATGACGGCGGATACCGATTACATCGAGATGGCGCAGCTGTTGGGCGATGCCGCGCTGCCCGGCGAGGCGGCCGCGGTGCTCAACAAGGCGATGTCGACGGGCGTCCTCAAGGACGAGCACAAGGAGCGCACCGCGCGCTTGCTGAAGTCGCTGCAGGATCGGGCGGATGCGGACAAGAAGGGCCTTGCCCAGCAAGAGGTCGAGGCCGGCAAGAGTGCCGCGGGCGAACTGGGTGTGAAGCTGGGAGAAGTCTACTACGGCTTCGGCGATTACCAGAAGGCCGCGGATTCCATCAATCAGGCGCTGCAGAAAGGGAACATCAAGCACTTGGACGAGGCCTACGTGTATCAGGCACTCGCGTACGCGCAGCTCAAGAACTACGCGGATGCGAAGAAGGCCCTCGCGAACCTCAAGAACGTCCCCAACATCAGCCCCCGGGTGCTGAAGCTGTGGGAGATCTACTCCGCCACCCTCGGCATGCCCACGACGGGCTGAGAGCGGGAAATTTCAGGAGAATCTCGATGACCATCAAAGCCGGCGACCGGATGCCCGAAGGCAAGTTCACCCGCATGACCAAGGACGGCCCGCAGAAGCTCACCACGGACGAGCTCTTCAAGGGCAAGACGGTGGTGTTCTTCTCCGTGCCCGGCGCATTCACGCCGACCTGCGACGCCAAGCACTTGCCGGGCTTCGTGGAGCTTGCCGACAAGATCAAGGCGAAGGGCGTGGACACCATTGCGTGCACGGCGGTCAACGACGTGTTCGTCATGAACGCGTGGGGGAAATCGAGCAATGTCGGGGACAAGATCCTGATGCTGGCCGACGGCAACGCCGAGTACGCCAAGGCGCTGGGGCTGGAATTGAACGCCTCGGGTTTCGGCATGGGAACGCGCGGCCAGCGCTTCGCCATCATCGTCAAGGACGGCATAGCTCGGCACGTCAACGTCGAAGCCCCCGGCGAGTTCAAGGTGTCGGCCGCTGATTACGTCTTGAAACAGCTCTAGCGCTGAAGCCTTGCTCGCCCTGCGGACCTCTCCGCCGCTGTTCACGGAGGCGCAAGTAGAGCGCATCGCGCGCGATACGTACGGACTTCTCGTGACGGTGCGCTCGCTTCCCGGCGAGCGCGACCGCAACTTTCATCTGCACACCGCCGACCGGCGGGACTTCGTGCTGAAGATCCTCGATTTCCATTCGAGTCCCGAGGCCACGGATTGCCAGCTGCGGGTGCTCGAGCACTTGGCCGAGCAGGATCCTTCGTTGCCGGTGCCCCGCGTGCTTCCCACCGTGCTGGGCGGGGAGATCGGCACCGTCGCGGGACGCGAAGGGAGCTATGCGACTTGCTTGATGGGCTATCTGCCGGGCGAACTGCTCGCGAGCCGCGCTCCCGATGCACCGCTCCTGGAGAATCTGGGGGAGACGCTCGCTCGGCTGGATCTGGCGCTACGGGGCTTCTTCCATCCGGCCCTCGGGCAGCGCATTGCCTGGGACGTCAGGCGCTTGCCGGAGCTCGTCGAGCACGCCCCTTACGTCGACTCACCCGCCCTGCGACGCTGCGTGCAAAATGCGGCGGCGGCTCTCAAGGAGCGCCTCCCCGCATTACGATCGATGCAGAGCCAGGCGATCCACGGCGACTGCCATGCGCATAATGTCCTGGTCGAGGCGGACGCCCGGGCGGTGAGCGGCATTCTGGATTTCGGCGACATGGTACACGCGCCGCGGGTGCTCGAGCCCGCCGTGGCGATGTCGGAACTGCTCGCCGAGGAGCGGGTGTCCCTGGAGAATGTCCCGGTCCTCCTCGCCGGATACTCCCGACGGACCCCCCTCGAGCGTGCCGAGCTCGAGCTGCTCTACGACCTGATCCTTGCCCGCCATGCGGCCACGGTCCTGGTGCACGCCTGGCGTGCCCGCCACGATGCGGAAGGGGCGCGGGTGCTCGAGGGATCGATCCCGCAAACGGCACGTTCCATGGCGCGCCTGGAGGAGGCCGGCCGCGAGGCGCTGACGGAGCGCTGGGGCCGCAGCATTCGCAGCGACGATGCGGAGCCGGCGCACGAGCCCGTGCCGCTGGCGCGCCGGCATCGCCTCCTCGGCGCGGGTGCGGAGCTCTTCTACGAGCGGCCGCTGCACCTCGTGCGCGGCTCCGGGGTGTGGCTCTACGATGCCCAGGGGCTCGACTACCTCGACGTCTACAACAACGTGGCGCACGTCGGCCATGCCCATCCGGCGGTCGTGGCGGCGATCCAGAAACAAACGGCGCTGCTCGCGACACACACGCGCTACCTGCACGCGCGCATACTCGAGTACGCCGAGCGCCTGACCGCGACCCTGCCGGCGCATCTGGATGCCTGCATGTTCGTCAATTCCGGAAGCGAGGCGAACGACGTCGCGTGGCGCTTGGCCAAGTTCGCGACCGGAGGCGACGGCGGCCTGGTCATGGAGCATGCATATCACGGCATTACGGACGCCGTGGCGGCGCTCACCCCGAGCACGGGTCGACCGCGAGAATCGCGCGTCGTGACCTTGGCATCTCCGCCCCCCGGCCTGACGCGCGACGATGAGCTGCCGCCGGCGGCGCTCGAGGCCGCGCGGGCCGACGTCGATCGGGCGGTTGCGGTCCTCGCCGAGCGGGGCCACGCCCCTGCGGCGTTCTTCATCGACACCGCCATCACCAGCTCGGGCATCTTCGATCCGCCGCCGGCGTGGTGCGCGGAAATCTCGGCGCGCCTGCGCGAGGCGGGCGCGCTCATCGTCGCCGACGAGGTGCAGTACGGGCTCGGGCGCTCCGGCTCGCACCTGTGGGGCTTCGAGCGGCGCGGGCTCGTGCCCGACATCGTGACGCTCGGCAAGCCGGTGGCCAACGGCTACCCCATGGGAGTGGTGGCGGCGCGTCGCGACCTCATCGAGGCGTTCCAGAAGAAATTCGGCTTTTTCTCCACCTTCGGCGGCAATGCCGTGGCGGCATCGGCAGCGCTCGCGGTACTCGAGGTGCTCGAGCGGGAGCGCCTGCTGGCGAACGCCGCGGACACCGGCCGCTATTTGCGCGATCGGCTCAGCGCCGTTGCGAGCCGTCATCCGTGCCTGGGCGCGGTGCGGGGCACCGGGCTCTTGCTCGGACTCGAGGTGAACAAGAGCGGCGCCGGCACCGGACGGCAGGGCGCCAAGCGCATCATCAACCGGCTGGCGGCCGAGGCGCGCGTGCTGATCGGGTACGAGGGACCCGACGCGAGCGTGCTGAAGCTGCGGCCGCCGATGCCGTTTCGCCGCGAGCATGCCGACCGGCTCGCCGAGGCTATCGACGCGGCCGCCGCCACCCTCGGCCCAGGCTAGAGGAGTCTGGGCGAGAGCCGCTTCGGCCGCTTTAGACGAGCTTCTCGAGCTCCGGGACGATCTGGAACAGATCGCCCACCAGCCCCACGTCGGCGACCTCGAAAATCGGCGCCTCGGCGTCTTTGTTGATCGCCACGATGGTGCGTGCATCCTTGATGCCGGTGAGGTGCTGAATCGCGCCCGAGATACCGACGGCAATGTACATCTCGGGCGAGATGATCTTGCCGGTCTGGCCGACCTGCATCTCGTTGGGCGCGTAGCCCGCGTCGACCGCCGCTCGCGAGGCGCCGACCGCGGCGCCGATCTTGTCGGCGAAACTGAACAGGAGCTTGAAGTTCTCGGCGCTGCCCAAGGCGCGGCCGCCCGACACCACCTTGGCGGCCGTCTGTAGATCGGGCCGGTCGGTCGAGCCGGATTTCGCGCCGAGATAGCGGGTGTGCGAGGGCAGGGCGACGTTCAGGCTCTTCGAGTCGACGGAGGCGCTGCCCCCGCCGGCGGCGGCCTCGAACGAGGCCACGCGCACGGTGGCGACCAGCTTGCGCGAGGCATCGGCCTCGACGGTCACGATCGCATTGCCGGCATAGATCGGCCGGCGAAAGCGATAGGCACTCTCGACCGCCATGAGGTCGCTCACCTGGGGAACGCCGAGGAACGCCGCCACACGCGGCATCAAATCCTTGCCGAAGCTCGTCGACGGGCCGAACAGATGGCTGTAGTCCGCGGCAAGAGCGACGATCTGCGGGGCGAATGTCGCGGCGAGCGGATGCGCATTTTCGGCTCGATCGACGCGCAGCACGGACTTCACGCCGGAAAGCGCGGCCGCTTGCGAGGCGACGCTCGCCGTGTCGGCACCGAGCAGCGCAATGGTGATTTCGGAGTCGGGGATGGCCTTTGCGCAGGTGACGCACTTGGCGGTCGCGGGATTCAGCGTCTTGCCGTCGTGTTCACCGATGATGAGAATCTTGTGCATTAGATCAACCCTTTTTTCTTGAGCACGCCGACGAGCTCCGCCACATCCTTCACCATCACGCCCTTCTGGCGCTGCGGGGGCGGGTCGGTTTTCACGGTCTTGATGAGTTGTCCCGCAGCGACGCCGAGCGCGTCGAGCGAGGTCACCTCGAGCGGCTTCTTCTTCGCCTTCATGATGTCGGGCAGCTTCACGTAGCGCGGCTCGTTGAGCCGCAGATCCACCGTGATGACGGCCGGCAGATCCACCTCGATGCTCTCGAGACCGGCGTCCACCTCGCGGGTGACCTGCACCGCGGTACCCTGGATCTCGACCTTCGAGGCATAGGTGGCCTGCGGTCTATCCCAGAGGGCGGCAAGCATCTGACCGGTCTGATTCGCATCGTCGTCGATCGCCTGTTTGCCCAGCAAGACGAGGTCCGGGTTTTCCTTTTTCACGAGAGCGAGAAAGGTCTGCGCCGCGATCAGGGGCTCTACGGCCGTATCGGTTTGCACCAAGATGGCCCGGTCGGCGCCCATGGCGAGGGCCGTGCGCAGCTGCTGCTGCGTGTCGGCGAGGCCGATGCTCACGGCCAGCACCTCGACGCCGCCGACGCGCTCCTTGATGCGCAGAGCCTCCTCGAGGGCGATTTCGTCGAACGGATTGAGGCTCATCTTGACTCCGTCGAGCATGACCCCGCTGCCGTCGGGCTTGACCCGCACGCGCACGTTGTAGTCGACGACGCGCTTCATACATACCATGATTTTCTGCATCAACGCTCCTTAGACAGACCGTTCCGGCGCAGTTTTTTGCGCCTCGGCCTTGAGTTCGACGAATGAATGACTGATTCTCCCCGCGCACTGTTTGAGCCTCGGTAGGAAGCGCTCGAGAGCGGTCTTGAGCGGTACGGCCGTCGCCGTGAATCTCACCGTCAAGCAGGAAAGTATGCGCTCACCGGTCATCACCGGCACGCTCAAGCTGATTTCCTCGACCAGCCGGCGGGTGCGCGAGGTCACCGCATAGCCCTGCGTCTTGATCTCCGCGAGGATGCGCTGCAGGTCGGCGCGGGGTGCGCGCGCCAGGCGGTCCTCCTCCTTGCCGGAGCGTGCCAGGATGTCGATGAGCGTGTCGCGCTGAGCGGCGGGACTGAAGCTCAGAAATACCCGCCCGCAGGCGCTCGACAGCAGCGGCAGCCGATTGCCGGGTGAATAGCGGTCCGTGGCGAGGGGACTCGAATGATCGGTCGTCTCGCGCACGACCAGGGTGGTGCCGGAGAGAGTCGCAATGGACACCGGCCATACGAGCTCGCGGCCCAGCTCCTCGATCAGCGGCTTGGCGATGCGCGAGACCCACGCGTCGTCGTCGAAGCCTCCGCTCAGCGAGCGCACCATGATGGTCAGCCGGTAGCGATCGTCGCTCTCGTCGCGAAATACGAATCCCGCGCTGCAAAGGGTCTCGAGAATGCGGTATACGGTGGTGCGCGGCAGGCGGATCTCGTGTGCGATCTCCGATACCGTCGCACCGTCGCGCATGTTCAGGACCGTCAGCGCATCCAGGCCGCGCATGAGCGCACGTATGGGACGTGTGGATTCCATGTAACCTCGACAGGTGAGGCGAAGATTCTAAGGATCGCACCGGCACTTGTCCACCTCGCGGTCAAGGGGCTAGGATTCGGGCCAGCAATGCCGCGCTATTTTCTCAAGCGTCTCGGGGCCGCGATTCCGACGCTGTTCATCATCGTCACCTTGAGTTTCTTCCTTACCCGCTTGGCTCCCGGCGGACCGTTCGACGAGCAGCGGGCGTTGCCGCCGGAAATCATGGCGAACTTGCAGAGCGCCTACGGCCTGGATCAGCCCGTGTGGGTGCAATACGGGCGCTACCTGCGCGCACTGTCGCACGGCGATTTCGGTCCCTCCTTCCGCTACAAGGATTTCACCGTGAGCGAGCTCATCGCACAGGGGCTGCCGGTCACCCTCGAGCTCGGCTCGATCGCCATGGCGCTCGCGCTCGCGATCGGTATCCCGTTGGGTACGCTCGCGGCGCTGCACCGGCACTCGGCCACCGACTACCTGGCGGTGTCGCTCGCGGTGCTCGGCATCGCGATTCCCTCGTTCGTCGTGTTGCCGCTGCTCGGCCTCATATTCGGCATCGCCCTGCATTGGCTGCCGGTAGCCGGCTGGGAGCCGGGGTCGATCCGCTATCTCATCTTGCCCGTGGTCGCCCTGACATTGCCGCCGCTCGCCTACATCGCACGGCTCACCCGCGGTGGAATGCTCGAGACGCTCGGGAGTCCCTTCATCCGCACGGCCCTCGCGAAGGGCCTGCCGCTTCGGACCGTCATAGGCCGCCACGCCCTGCGGCCGGCCCTCGTGCCCGTGGCGGGTTATCTCGCACCGGCGGTCGCCTCCATCATGACGGGATCGCTGGTGGTCGAGTCGATTGCCGGCTTGCCCGGCGTCGGCCGGTATCTGGTGCAGGGGGCGTTGAATCGCGACTACACGCTGGTGCTCGGCATGGTCATTCTCTACTCGAGCGTGCTCATCGGCATGGGCCTCGTTGTCGATCTGCTCCACGCCTGGCTCGACCCACGGGTAGGATTCGCCCGTTGAGCGCCACTCTGTGGGGCGGGGCTGCCGCGCGACTGCGCGCCAATTCGGCCGCCCGTGCCGCGATCTGGGTGCTCGCGATCCTCGTGACGCTTGCGCTCGCGGCACCGGCGCTCAATCCGAACTCGGTCGAAACGCTCGACTGGTCCCGGGTCGCGTACGCACCGGGCTGGTCGCACGCGCACTGGTTCGGAACGGATCGTCTCGGGCGCGACCTGTTCGTGCGCACGTTCGAGGGTGCACGTACGTCCATGGCCGTAGGACTCGTCGCGGGCGCGGTGAGCCTGAGTCTCGGATTGGGCTTCGGCGCGGTCGCGGGCTACCTCGGCGGACGGACGGATTATCTGATGATGCGCATCATCGAAATTCTGAGCGGCCTGCCGCTGGTGTTTTTCGTGATTTTCCTGACCGTGATAATCGGGCGGAACAGCTACGTGCTGTACGCTTCCGTGGTCGCGGTCGGCTGGCTCACCATGGCGCGCATCGTGCGCGGCCAGACACTCAGCATCCGGCGGCGGGAATTCATCGAGGCCGCAGTGGCCGGCGGTGCGAGCCCGGTGCGCATCATCTGGAAGCACGTCGTCCCCAATGTGCTCGGCCCCGTGGCGGTGTATGCGACGCTCATGGTGCCGCAGATCATTCTGTTCGAGAGCTTCTTGAGTTTCCTCGGGCTCGGAACACAGGAACCGCACGCGAGCCTGGGCACGCTCATCGCCGAGGGCGCCGGGGAGATGGAAGCTGCGCCGTGGATCTTGCTGGCGCCCGGTATTTTTCTCGCCCTGCTGCTCGTCTCCCTGAACGTGCTCGGCGACGGCCTGCGCGATGCCTTCGACGTCCGGGAACCCGGATGAGCGCGCTGCCCGCAACGGCGGCAAGCACAGCGGCGGCAGGCCCACCGCCGATCTTGCGCGTCGAGGCGCTCGACGTGCGCTACGCCCTCGACGGCGCCGTCATCGCGGCGGTTCGCGCGGTGTCGCTGCAAGTGGCCGCCGGCGAGTGCCTCGGCATCGTGGGCGAATCGGGCTCCGGCAAATCTCAGATGGTCCTCGCGTGGCTCGGACTTCTCGCGCGCAATGCACGGATCGAGGGCAGCGTGCGCTTCGAAGAGCAGGAGCTGCTCGGACTGCCGGCGGCGGCGCTCAACCGCATTCGGGGCTCGAAGCTCTCGATGGTGTTTCAGGACCCCATGAGCTCGCTCACGCCGCACGTGCGGATCGGCGTGCAGCTCGGCGAAGTGCTGGTGCATCACGCCGGAGCCACTTGGAGCGATGCGCAGCGCGCGGCGCTCCACATGCTCGAGCGCGTGCGGGTGCCCGATGCGCGGCGCCGCCTGCGCGAGTACCCGCACGAACTGTCCGGGGGCATGCGCCAGCGCGTGATGATCGGCATGAGCCTGATGTGCGGGCCGAAGCTGGTGATCGCCGACGAGCCCACCAGCGCGCTCGATGTGACGGTGCAGGCGCAGATCCTCGCGCTCTTGCGCGAGGTGCGCGCGCAATCCGGGCTGTCCGTCGTGCTCATCAGCCACGATCTCGGCGTCGTGGCCTCCCTCGCCGAGCGCATCGCGGTCATGTACGCCGGCCGCGTGGTGGAAAGCGCGCCCACGCTGGAGCTGTTGCGTGCGCCGCGCCATCCGTACACCTCGCTCCTCATCCAATGCGCGCCGAGCCTGCATGGCGCGCGTCTCGATCGCATGCCGTCTGTTCAGGGACTGCCGCCCAATCCCCTCGAGCCGGAGATCGGCTGCGCCTTCGCACCGCGCTGTCCGCGCGTTAGCGAACGCTGCCGCGAGGAGCGGCCGCCGTTGATGCGCATCGACGGCGTCGCGCAGGTCGCCTGCCACCATCCGCTGGCTCCATGACGCAGCCCCGCGAGAGCTTGCTCGAGGTGAGGGGATTGCGCGTGGAGTTCGAGGGCCGGGCGGCGGTGGACGACGTCAGCTTCGATATCGCGCCGGGAGAGGTGTTGGGGCTCGTCGGGGAGTCCGGATCCGGCAAGTCGACGTTGGCGCGTGCGCTGCTGCGGCTCGTGCCCGCGGCGCGAGGCACGGTGAGCTTTCGCGGCACGGACCTGCTGCGGTGTACCGGGAAAGCCTTGCGTCGGCGGCGGCGGGATCTGCAGATCGTTTTCCAGGACCCGCTGGCGAGCTTGGATCCGCGCATGAGCGTGGGCGAGATCCTGGCGGAACCCCTCGAGATTTTCGAGCCGGCGCTCGGCGCGCGGGAACAGGGTGCGCGCATCGCCGAGATGCTGGAACGGGTGGGTCTTGCGCCGCAGGTGGCGGGTCGCTATCCGCACGAGTTCAGCGGCGGACAATGCCAGAGGATCGGCATCGCCCGTGCCATGATGCCAAGTCCGCAGCTGTTGCTGTGCGATGAGCCCGTGAGCTCGCTGGACGTGTCCATTCAGGGACAGATCGTCAATCTGTTGAGCGATTTGCAGCGGGACCTGGGTACCGCGATGCTCTTCATCAGCCACAACCTCGCGGTCGTGAGACATCTGAGCGATCGCGTCATGGTGATGTATGCGGGGCGCATCGTCGAGACCGCCGGCGTTTCGGAGCTGTTCGCCGCGCCGGTGCATGCGTACACCCGCGCGTTGCTCGCGGCCGTGCCCGATCTGTCCACGGCACTCTGCCCTCCGGGCGAGCCTCTCGTGTATTCTTACGAGCGATGAGCCTCCCAGCACAGCGCGCCCGCCCGCGAGCCGATCGATGAGCCAGCGCCGGCCGGTGCAGGCGAGCGAGGGCCTTGCCCACGTTCGCTACGAAATCCGCGGCAAGCTCGCACGCCGCGCGCTCGAGATGGAGCGCTTGGGATATGAGGTCGTATCCCTCAACATCGGCAATCCGTACGCCTTCGGATTTCGCACGCCCGAGACCATGCGTCTCGCGATGATCGAGAATCTGCGCATGAGCGAGGGATATGTGCATCAGAAGGGCATATTCCCGGCCCGCGAAGCCGTGGTCATGCAGCAGCAGGAGCGCGGCGTCAAAGGGGTCACGGCCGAGGAGGTGTTCATCGGCAACGGCGTGAGCGAGCTCATCGACCTGGCGCTGCGGGCGCTTTTGAACGCGGGCGACGAGGTGCTCGTGCCGAGCCCGGATTACCCGTTGTGGACCGCGGCGGTCAACTTGAACGCCGGCCGCGCCGTGCACTATCCCTGCAGGGCCGAGCGGCGCTTCGTCCCGGACCCGGAGGAGATCGAATCGCTGATCACTGCGCGCACGCGCGCGATCGTCGTGGTGAACCCGAACAATCCCACCGGCGCGGTGTACCCCCGCAAAGTGCTCGAGGCGATCGCGCGCATCGCCGAGAGAGAGCGCCTGGTGGTGCTGTCCGATGAGATCTACGACCAGATTCTCTACGACGACGCCGAGTTCGTACCCATGGCGACGCTCGTGCACGGGACCCTGTGCTGCACGATGAGCGGCCTGTCCAAGGTCTACCGCGCGTGCGGCTATCGGGTCGGCTGGGCGGTGTTCTCCGGCGATACGGAGAATGCCGCGGAATATCTGCACGGCCTCGAGTTATTGAGCTCGCTGCGCCTCTGCAGCAACGTCCCGGGGCAATGGGCCGTGCAGACGGCGCTCGGCGGCCACCAGAGTATCCGCGAGCTGACCCGGGCGGGCGGACGCCTGTACGAGTCGCGGCAGGCCATCCTCGACGCCGTCGCGCGCAGCAAGTACCTGCGGCTCGCGCGGCCGATGGGGGCCCTCTATGCCTTCGTCGAGGTGCGCAGCGACATGCTGCCGGAATTCGACGATCAGACCTTCGCGCTCGATCTGTTGGAGACCAAGCACGTGCTGGTGGCCCCGGGGGTGAGCTTCAACGTGCCTTACCGAAATTGCTTCCGCATCACCAACCTCCCCGAGCCGCAAGTGCTCGGCAGCGTGTTCTCGCGCATCGAGGAGCTGCTCGACGCCCATGCGTCGGGCGCGCCCACCCTGTCTCTGGTCCGTGGCGCGGGCAAGTCTTAAGCCGCAGCCCATGCCTTCTCCGTTGATCGAGGCCGCCGCTGCGTCACGCATCGTGCTGACGCCGAGCGCGGAGCTCGCCGCGGCGCTGTTTGACGCCGTCGAGCGCGCACACCGGGAGGCGGGGCGTGAGATATGGCCGACTCCGAAGATCCTTGATCTCGGCACCTGGCTGAAAGCACAGCATCTCGAGCGACAGCTCATGGACTCGTCCCTGCCGCGCTGCCTATCCGACGCCGAGGAGCGCGAGCTCTGGCGCCGTGTCGTGCTCGAGAGCGCCGCGAGCGCGCAGTTCCTGGAGCCTGCGGGGGCGGCGCGCGCCGCACGGCGGGCGCGGCGCGCGACCTTCGAGTATGGAATTCCGCGCAGTGCAATCAACGCTTACGACACGGAGGAGACCCAGGCGTTCGAGGCCTGGCGAGCGGCGTTCGAGTCGAGATGTCGGGATCTGCGAGTCATCGGCGCCGATGAGCTGCTCGGCGCCTTCGATCGACCCCCTCAAGACGATGCTCGCACGGGAGGGGTGACCTGGATCGAGAGTCCGCTCTGGCGGCCGGTGGCGAGGCGCTGGCTCGAGCGCAACGCCGGTGCACCGCTCTTGCCTGAAGCAGCAACCCCGGACAGGCGGCGGCGCCCCCCCCGCAGGGTGCAAACGGCCTCGCCAGAGGCAGAGCTCGCAGCGCTCGCCGAATGGCTGCGCGCGAGGTTGCAGGCGCAGCCGTCCTTCCGCGCCTGGGTGAGCCTTCGCGATCTCGCCGCACGCCGCGAGGAGGTCGTGGACGCGCTCGACGCCGCACTCGCTCCGCAGCGCTTTTCCCTGGACGAGTCGGAGGGAGCAGCGCCCTATGCGGCGGCGGGCGGAACGCCGCTAAGCGAGCATGCACCGGTGCGCGCGGCGCTCGACTTGCTCACGGCGGCGGATGGCAAAGTGCCCTTCGCACGCTTCAGCACTCTGCTGCGCGCGCCGGAGTTGCAGGCCTCGCGGAGCGAAGCGAGCGCGGCGGCGCGATTGGATACGATGCTCCGCAGCCGGGCGCCGAGTGAGGCGACGCTGCACGAGTGGCTGAGTCTGGCGGCGGAGACCTTGGCTCGCGCCGAGGCGCCCGGGCCGCACGCCGCCCTGGCGCGTCTGGGTGGCGCGCTCCGCATACTCGAGGGGCTGCAGGGACAGCACCGTATGAGCCGCTGGCTCTCGATCTGGATCGACGCCTTCGAGACGGGGCCGTGGTTCTTGCGGGCGCGCTGGTCAAGCGCCGAGTTTCAATCCGCCGTTCGATTTCGGGAGTTGCTCGAGACTCTGGCGCTCGGCGATCGAACTTTCGAGCATCTCTCGCGCCGCGCCGCCGAAAGCATTCTGCAGCGGGCCGCGCGCGATACACCCTTCCAAATACAGACCGGCATCCCGCCCATCTGGGTGAGCAGCCAGCTGGGCGATCCCTGGCTGGCTTATGACGGGATTTGGGTCACCGGCTGCGATGAGAGCCGGTGGCCGCCACCCGTCGATCCGATCGCGCTCATTCCTCCCGTATTGCAGAGACAGCACGGAGTGATCGCGGCGAGCGCCGAGGCGCAGCTCGCATTCGCTGCAGACTTGCAATCGCGGTGGTTGACGCGGGCGCAGGCTTGCGTGTTCAGCTGCTCCGACCCCGGCGAAGGGCGCCATGTGCCGGCGAGCCCGTTGCTCGCCGAGCTCGCCGGGCGCGCGGACCGTGTGCCGCCGCCTGTGCCGGAGGACGCGCTGTCGGCTGCGACCCCTGCGGTGTCTCCGCCACCTCTTTGGTTGGCACAGCAACTCGAGGCACCCACGCTCGAGGAGCTGGTCGACGAACACGCTCCGGGTGTGGCGACGGAGGAGCGGACGCACGGGGTTGCGACGCTCAGGGCTCAATCGCAATGTCCGTTTCGCGGCTTCGCCGAGACGCGGCTCGACGCGCACGCCCTCGAGCAGCCTGCGCCCGGCTTCAACGAGCGCGAGCGCGGACAGATACTGCACGACGCCTTGCAAGGGATTTTTACCGAGGTGCGCGATTCTCGGAGCCTGAAAGATCTCATCGCGCGGCCCGAGGCGAGTGCGCCGCGAATCGCCGACCATGTCCGCCGCGCGGTAGAGAGGCAGTGCCTAAAGCGCAACCCGGGTGCGCGGTGGGCGGAGCGCGAGCGCAAGCGCCTCCGGGGGCTACTCGAGCGTTGGCTCGAGATGGAATCGATGCGCGCGCCCTTCCATGTGGAGCACGTCGAGGAAGGCAGCGAGACCGCCTGGCACGGCGGGCTCGCGTACACGGTGCGCATCGATCGCATCGATCGTTTGGAGGATGGCTCGCGTGTCTTGATCGATTACAAGACCGGGTGGGCGACACCGGACTGGCGCGGCGAACGCCCGGACAATCCGCAGCTTCCCATGTACGCGCTGCTGCACCGTGAGAACCTGGTCGCGGTCGCCTACGGCCGCGTGAGCGCGGCCGAGTGTCGTTTCGTGCCGGAGTCCGCGCGCGCCGATATTTTCCCGAACGTCAGAGCCAGCCGGCTCGAGGGCATGGCGAGCTTCGACGAGCTCGTCGCCGCATGGGCGCGGCGCGTCGAGAGCCTCGCGCAGGAGTTCTCGCGAGGCGCCGCGCAAGTCGCGCCCAAAGACACCGCCTGCCGGTATTGCCGCCTGCAGGGGCTGTGCCGGGTGCCTTCGACTCTCGATGCCTTGGAGCCCTTCGCGGCCGTCGTGGCGACTGCATGACGCAGGGTTCCATCCCCATCGCCGATGCCGGCGCCCGGGCGAGTGCGGTAGAGAGGACCGGCTCGGTTCTGGTGCAAGCGCCGGCAGGGAGCGGCAAGACGACGCTGCTTGCGCAGCGCCACTTACGCCTGCTCGCGACGGTCGACGCACCCGAGCGCATTCTTGCGCTGACTTTCACCCGGCGCGCTGCCGAGGAGATGCGCGCCCGCGTGATCGGTGCTCTCGAGGCCGGTGGCCTGGGAGAGTGCCCCGCGCTGCTCAATCGGCAGACTTGGGAGCTCGCTGTTGCGGCGCGCCGGCATCTGCGCGCTCTCGGCATCGACCTCGAGCGCCATCCTTCGCGCTTGCGCATCGAGACCATCGATTCGTTCAACGCCTGGCTCGCCGCGCAACTGCCGATAGTTTCCGGCGCGGGGGCACGGCTCACGCTCAGCGACAATGCGAGGCCGCTTTATGAGGAAGCGGCGCGCCGCGCGCTGTTGCACGAGCGAGGCGACAATTTTGGAAGGGCGGTCGAGCGCGTGCTCGCCGTGGGCGATCAACGCTGGAGCCCTCTCGTCGAGTTGATTGTCGGGATGTTGCCGCAGCGGGACCGGTGGCTGCCTTTTTTGGTCGGGCACCTGCATGCTGCCGCCGAGATGGACGAGGGGCAGCTCGCGCACGTGCGGGCGCGCTTCGACGAGGATCTGGGACTCCTGGTGAAGCGCGTGCTCACCGGCGCCCATGGGATTCTCGGCGGTGAGCTCTTGGCGGCGCTCGGGCCGTGCCTCCGTGCGGCCGCGCGAAATCTCGGCGTCACCAGGCAGGACTTCGTTCCCTGGCAGGCCGATGCTTCTCCGCTCGGCGCCGAACTTCAAGACCTCGGTCGCTGGCGGGGCGTAGCGGCAGCGTTTCTGACCGGGGGCGGCAAGATTCGCAAGAAGGTCGACAGGAAGCTCGGCTTCCCGCCCAACTGCGCGGAGAAAGATGTCATACATGCGTTGCTCGAGGAGCTCGAGCGCGGAGACTCCGCAGCGGATGTGGTGGCTGCCCTCTGCGCTGTTCGCGATCTTCCGGAACCGCGCTACGACGATTCTGACTGGGAGCGAGTGCGCGATGTGGCCCAAGTTCTGGTGCTCGCGGCGGCCGAACTGGACGCCGTGTTTAGAGAAAAAGGCACGGTGGATTTCCCAGCCGTCTCGATGACGGCGCTGCGCGCACTCGGCACTGCGGAGGCGCCCACCGACTTGAGCTTGCGACTCGATTATCGGCTGCAGCATCTCTTACTCGACGAGTTTCAGGACACCTCGGCGACGCAGCTCGATCTAGTGCAGCAACTCACAGCGGGCTGGCAGCGAGATGACGGGCGCAGCGTCTTCTGCGTCGGCGATCCGATGCAATCGATTTACGGCTTTCGTCAAGCGGAAGTGCGGGCCTTTCTCGATCTGGCCGAGAACGGACTCGGCGCGGTACGCTTCGACGTCGAGCGTCTCTCCAGCAATTTTCGATCGGATCCGTCGGTCGTGACCTGGGTCAACCGTTGCTTCGAGCAAATCCTGCCGCGACAGGACGATCGAGAGCGCGGGGCGATCGCGTTCCGGCCCAGCACGCCGGCGATTGCGCCGAGCGAGGAGGGTGACGCTCGCGTGAGCTTGCGGGGATTTGCGAGTGTCGCCGACGAGGCCAACGCGGTCGCGCAGACGGTCGCGGCGTGCCGCGAGCGGCATCCCGAATGGCGTATCGCCATCCTGGTGCGTGCGCGCACGCATGCGCGCGAAATTGCGCACGCGTTGCGCGCCCGCGGTGCGGTGTTCCGGGCCGTCGAGATCGAGCCGTTGCAGGATCGTCCGGCAGTGCGCGACGCGGTGATGCTCGCGTGCGCGCTGTTGCACCTGGGCGACCGGATCGCGTGGCTCGCCATCCTGCGGGCGCCTTGGTGCGGTCTCACGTTGCGCGATATGTTGGCGGTCGGCCGCTCGCATCCGCTCATCTGGGACGCGCTGAGCGACCCGGCCGTGCTCGAATGCTTGAGCGAGGACGGGCGGTCGCGCTGCGCGCGGTTGCGCGGCGTGCTCGAGGCGGCGCTCAAGGTGCAGACGCATACCCGCATTGCGCGCTGGATCGAGCGCACGTGGCTCGCATTGGGCGGCCCGAGCTGCGCCAAGGATGCGCGCGAGCTCGATCAAGTACGGGCCGTGTTTGCGCGTTTGCGCGAGCTCGAGCGGCAGGGCCTGCCGGATGCCGCGGTGTTGGCGCAAAGCTTTGCAGATCTGTACGCCGACGATGGCGTCGAATGCGGTGTGGAGATCATGACCATACACAAGGCCAAGGGCCTCGAGTTCGACTGCGTCATCGTGCCCGCTTTGCATCGGCATAACCGTATCGCAGGCGGCCCCCTGCTGCTCATGCATCCGTTCGCGCGCAGCGATCGGGACGGCCTGGTCATGGCGGCGCGGCCGCCCATCGCGGGCCGCGACAACAAGCGCGAGCTGTTCGCTTTCTTGCGCCGGCAAGCATCGGAGGCCGCTCACCTCGAGGCCGAGCGTCTGTTGTACGTCGCTTGCACCCGCGCGAAGCACCAGCTGCATCTGACTGCGACGGTCGGTTTGCGCGTGGACCCCGACTGGATCGGCGAGCCCGAAGAACCGCAGAGCAATGGGGACCTGCGGCCGGCGGACGCTGCAAAGCCTTGGTCGCCGTTCAAAGGAAGCCTGCTGCGGGTGCTGTGGCCGACGCAAAGCGTGAGCTTTGCGGTCCGTGAGCCGGGGGGGCGGGCGGAGCCGGATGAGGACCTGGCGGGGTTGCGCGGCGGTCCGTTGCGGCGAGTCCCTCGCGGATGGGCGCCGCGCCGGCAGGTGCCGCTGCAGGCAGATCTGCCGCTTGCTTCCCCCGCGCGCGCGGAGCCGGTGGTATTCGATTGGGCGGGGGAGACCGCGCGCAGGGTCGGCATTCTGGTCCACGCGGAGCTGCAGAGTCTCGACCCGGATCGCCACGACGAGATCGCCGTTCGAGCGCGCGAGGGGCACTTCAAACGCTGGCTTGCGCTGCACGGCGTACCCGATGAGCATCTCGAGGGCGCAGTCGCGAGCGTCACGGGGGCACTCCTCGGCGTGCATCGCGATTCGCGTGCGCGCTGGATATTCCGGACGGGCTATCGCGATGATCTGCGCGAGCACGCTCTCTCGGGTCTCTGGCGCGGCGAGGTGGTGCACGCGGTGTTCGACCGCAGCTTCATCGACGAACAAGGCACTCGCTGGGTGATCGACTACAAGACCAGCGCGCATTCCGGCGGCGGCCGCGAGGCATTCCTCGACCTGCAGGTCGAGCGCTACCGTGCGCAACTCGAGCGGTATGCGGCGCTGGCGCGTCGCCTCGGCCCGCAGCCGGTACGCGTGGCGCTATACTTTCCGCTGCTACGCGCCTGGCGGGAATGGGCGCCGCCGGATTGACGGGGGGCATCCGCCATGAATGACGATTTGCAAACTGACCGCCGCCAAGATGCGCATTCGCAGCGCGCGGCGCTGATCGGCCTCGCCATCTGCCTCGCGCTCGTGCTGGGCGGACTGTTCCTGGTGTACACCCTCAAGAAGAGCTCGCAGCTCCAGGACTGCGTGATGCAGGGGCGCACCAACTGCGCGCCCGTGGATACCGATCATTAGGGTTTGACTTTGTAGCGTCATGAGGCTACATTGCTTCTCATGAGGACGGTAGGCATCCGCGAGCTGAAAAACCGACTGAGCGAATATATTCGCCACGTGCGCTCGGGCGAGAGCATTCTGGTAACGGATCGCGGAGAGGTAATTGCTGAATTCTCACCACCTGGACGCGGACTCGCCGATGCATCGGTGCCGGCCGGCCTGCTGGGGCTTGCAAGACGAGGCCTCCTGACTCTCGGTTCTCCGGGCGATGCCAGTGTTTACGTGGCGCTGCCGCGCGCACGCCGTGGCCAACGAAGCGCCGCCGAGCTTCTCGACGATGAGCGCGGCTCGCGGTGAACCTGTATGCCGAGTCGAGCGCAGTCCTTGCTTGGCTCCTTGACGAAAACGCGGCGGGCGATGTGCGTCGATCACTTGCCGCTGCGGATATTATCGTTGCCTCGGATTTGACGCTCATCGAGTGTGATCGCGTCATACTTCGAGCGGCAGCAGTTGGTGAACTGACGGAGGCGGAGGCGGCGGATCGACGCGCGCACCTGACGTCGGCGGCATCTCACTGGCAAATACTGCGTGTTGCGCCGGAGATTGTGGAGCGCGCCCGGCAGCCGTTTCCTGGCGAACCGATTCGAACACTGGATGCGATCCATCTCGCTTCGGCACTGGTAGCCCGGACTGCGATAGTCGGACTGACGCTGCTCAGCCTCGATGATCGCGTCCGCAAGGCCGGGAAGAAACTCGGGCTCGACATCATTCCCGACTAGAGCGCTACGGTACGCCGGCAGGCGACGCTGCCCACTGCCGGCGCATGACTCAGTGCGGCGAGGGTCCGCGCACCACCTGCACCCAGCCATGCGGCCGGATGGCCCGCGCGAACGCCGCTCTGACTTCTGGCGCGGTGAGCGCGTAAAACCTGCGCGAGGCGACCAGGGGCTCATCCAGCGGCAGACCCAGCTCGGCTCGCGCCAGCAGCCCGTGGGCGACGGTCTCCTCGCTCGACTCGTTCAACACGATCTCGCGCAACAGCAGAGCCTTGGCCTGATGCAGCTCGCCCGCGGAGACGTCCTGGGTGCGCATCTGATCGAGATCGCGCTCGATGAGTGCGCGAGCCTTCGAGACATTGTTGGGATCGCAGCCGTAGGTCACCGCGTAATTGGCGCGTGTCTTGGACGCGTCCAGGTGTACATCCACCGTGTAGACGTAGCCGGCGGTCTGCCGCAGATCGTGATAGAGCCGGGTCGCGTAAAACCCACCGCCCAGCACGTGGGTGCCGAGCTCCAGGGGATAGAAATCCGGATCGAAGCGGTTCAGCTTCAATTGCTCGGCGAGGTCCACCGTGTCCTGCACTGCCTCGGCATCGGCCACCGCCACCGCGGCCGGCGCATTGGGAGGCACCGGCACGGGCGTGGTGTCGGGCCTCGAGCCGGCCGCGCGCCATGCCCCGAACCAGCGCCCGATCACGGCGCGTGCTTCCTGCGCGCTGATGTCGCCGATCACCACGATGGTGGTGAGATCGGGACGGATGGTCGCGCCGTGAAATGCCTTCACGTCCGCAAGCGTCACGCGCGCGATGGTCTCGGGAGTCGCTTGCCTGAGCGCCGGATCGGCGGGCGGCAGCAGCGCGACATCGAGCGCGCGATGCGTACGGTATTCCGGGCTCTGTAGATTGCCTGCGACGAACTCGGCCGTTTGCCGCTTCACGACGGCGAACGCCGCCTCAGGCAGGGCGGGTCGCAGCTCGTTGTCGGCGAGCAGCTCGACGCCGCGGGAAAAATCGGCCTTGAGGACGGTCAGGGAGAAGCTGTAGCCCGCGGTCTCGTTGGCGGCAATGTCGTCGAGCGCCTTGCTGAAAGCCAGCCGGTCGAGAGTCTGGCTGCCGTAGGAGAAGAGTGAGCTCAAGAGCTCCGACACGCCCTCTTTTCCCCGCGGCGTCTCTAGACCGAAGTCGTGCTTCACCGAGCCGCTCACCGATATGGTGGGACTCGTCCGATCGGTTCGCACGATGACGCGCAGACCGTTCGGCAGCGTCGAATCCGACACCTCCATGGGCTCGCTCGGCACCTCGAGCCGAGCCAGCTCGGCGCTCGCCCAGGGCGGCAGCTGGACGGGCGCGGTCGGCGCCGCGGTCACCTGCTCGGCGCCGCCGAAGCCCTTGGTGGCGACCGGTTGCCCGGACGGCACGGGCCTCAAGGTGGCGGTGATCGAGCCTGCCGGGGTGAGATAGCTGCGCGCAACGCGGTTCACGTCGGCGAGAGTCACCTGCTCGATGGCCTCGACCTCCTCGTCTGGCGAGGCGCGGCCTTCGGCGGCGATCGCGTTCGACCAGACGTTGGCGAGGCCCGGAATGGAGTTGCGCTCGAACTCCGCATCGGCAACCTCGCGCCGCTTGGCGGCCGTCACCAACTCCTCCGGCACCCCGCGCTGCGCGTAGGTCTCGAGAATCTTGCGCATCTCGCCGAGCGCCGCCTTGGCGTCTCCCGCCGCGGGGAGCGCGGTCACGGCATACGCCACGCTCGCCTTCTCATAGGGCTCGGCGAGCCCGAATTCCGCGGCGAGCGCGTGGCCCGCCGGCACCATGCCGTACAGGTCCGCCCGCTGGCTGCTGAGAACGTCCGCGAGCACTTCGGCGGCGGCAAAGTCCGGGGAGCTCGTTCCAGGAAAGCGATAGGCGATGAATGCGAGCGCATAGGGAAGGTTGCTGTCCAAGGTGAAGCTCTCCGACTTCACCGGTTTAAGCTCGACCCGGGGGCGCGGCGGAGTCGAGTGGTTCGGGATGGCGCCGAACAGCCGGCGCACCTTCTCGAGCGTCGCGGGCGGATCGACGTCGCCGACGATGACCAGGATGGCCGCGCCGGGCGCATACCAGGTGCGGTAGAACGACCCGAGCATGTCGCCCGTGGTCGCATCGAAGGAAGCCTTCGTGCCGAGCGCGTCGTGCGCGTACGGCGTCCCGGCGAACATGTCCCGGTTCAGACGGTCGATGAACTTGTACGTCGGATTCGACAGGTCGCGCGCGACCTCCTGCTCGATGGCACCGCGCTCCTGCGCCCACTCGCCGTTCGAGTCGTCAATGCCCTCGAGACAGGCAGCCTGCGCCTCGAGCGCCACCTCGAGGTCCGCCGCCGGAACGGTGGCGAAGTACTGCGTGATGTTCTGCTGCGTATCGGCGTTGTTCTGGCCGCCGAGCTCGGCGTAGATGGCGGCGGTCTGGTCCGCGCTCATGCCGCGGCAGCCGCGGAACGCCATATGCTCCTGCGCGTGCGCCATGCCGGGAAATCCCGGCGGGGTCTCGTTGCCCCCCACCTGAAAATTCATCTCCACGGTCACCACCGGCGCGAGGGTATTGCGCAAGATGATGACGCGCATTCCGTTCGCAAGCGTCTCCTGGATGCGATCGGCATTGCCGACCGCCGCCGCGGGATGTGCTCCTTGCGCGGCCGCGAGTCCCGCGGCGCCCGACAAGAGCAGGACGCGCACGAAGGCCATGCGGAGCCTTCTCGGCATCGGCCGGTCAGTCCCCGCTCAGCGCGCCGAACCGCCGCTGCCGGCCGGCGAAATCCCGCAGCGCCTGGTGGAATCGAACCTCGTCGAAATCGGGCCACAGGCAATCGGCGAAGTGCAGCTCCGCGTAAGCGCATTCCCACAGCAAAAAATCGCTGAGCCGCCGTTCGCTTCCGGTACGGATGAGCAGATCCACCTCGCCGGCGGCATGCGGGCAATGATCCACCTCGTTCAGCAAGCGCCTAAATCCCTCCGCATCGAGATGCGAGTCGCCGGCGGCGCGGCGCGCCGCTTGCAGGATGCTGTACTGAGAAGAGTAGTCCACCGCGATGCGCAGCTGCATGCCCGAGCAGGCAGCGCTCATGCGCTCGCACTGCTCGATGGATCGGCGCAGGCTGTCGCTCAACCGATCGCGGCGGCCGATGACGTTCAACCGGATGGACTGTTCCACGCAGCGGCGGGTTTCGGTGAACAAGTACTGTCCGAACAGCCGCATCAGGGCCGCGACCTCGGTCGCGGGACGCGCCCAGTTGGCGGCGGAGAAGGCGTACATGGTCAAAGTGTCGACGCCCGCGCGGGCGGCCGCCTCGACGGCGGTGCGCACGGCCTTGGCCCCCTCGACGTGGCCGGCCGTGCGCGGCAGGCCGCGCTGCGTCGCCCAGCGCCCGTTGCCGTCCATGATGATCGCGACGTGCATGCGGTTCTCGCAAGCGCTCAAGCGCGCCGCGTCGCCTTGATCACCGCCTCGATATGCTCGAGGTATCGCAGCAGCGCCTTGCGCCCGACGCCGGTGATGCGGTAGATGGTCTTCGGCCGGCGCGCCTCGAACGACTTCGTGCATTCGACGTAGCCGGCCTCCTCGAGTTTGCGCGCGTGTGCGCCGAGGTTCCCGTCGCTCGCATTAAATAGCGCCTTGAGCTCGTTGAAGGTCAGCTCGTCGTTCATCGCAAGAGCGCTCATGATGCCGAGCCGAACTCGCTCGTAGATCAACCGGTCGAAGCCGCCGTCGGCGCTCATCCCTGCGGCATTCGGGACGGCGACGGGCCGCGGATGCGTTTTGGCCGACCCTGGCAGGGGCCGGGACGCGCCCGACGCGTGCGCTTCGTGGCGCTTTGCGGCGGGCGACTTATACGGCATGGCCGGATCTACCCACCAGGTAGCCGAACGCGACGTGCAGAACGCCGAATCCCAAACCGAGCATCGCGATATGGCCGCCCGAGGGGAGCACGAAGGCGAGCGAGCCGAGAGTGACGAACAGCGCGCCCATGATGCACAGGAGCCGCATCGTGCTGGCGATGGTGACGGTGCTGGCCGACAGTACCGCGCAGCCATAAAGCAGGAGCCACGTGCCGGGAAGCAGTCCCTCGAGGTGCGCGTGGCAGAGCACGGCGGTGAGCACTCCGCCGGCGAAGAGGGCGGGGCACAGACACAGCATGAACTTGCGCACCGGACCGAGATAACGTGCGTGTCCCGATTGGGCGGCCTCGCGCGCCATGAGCGCGCCTCCCACGAGTGCGGCGATGCCTCCCGCGCAGATCCAGATGCGCAGCCAATACGCTCCCCAGTGCGGCAGCGAGGAGAGCACCGCCGCCAACAGGCCGATGACGCCCATCACGATCCCCGCCGTGCCCGGAACCGCCATCGAGGTGGAGGCATCTATGGAGCGGCGGATGTAGGCGAGCGTGCCGAGCGCACGGGTCTCGATCGGGATGGGAAAGTCGGATTGCATGATCGGCCGTACGCTCTCGGAGACGGGGCATGAATTTAAGGGGTTATATGCTACAACGTCAAGTACTCTGCATCACAGAGCGTCAACCGAAAATATTCGCGCGAACACGCTGCGGATGGAGTCGATGACGGAGGGAGCAGACGGGCGGCGGTGGGTTCGAGGCGTCGCAGATCAGGCCTGCCACATCACCACGAGCACGTACACCAGGGCGATGATGGTGAGACCCAGATGCCCGATCGCCGGATACCACGGCAAGCTTCCTTGATCGGGTTGCTCGGCGGGCCAGGGCATCAAGCGGGCGATAAGGGCGAGCAGCAACATCTAGGGACCTCGTGCAAGTCGTTGCCATCTACGATAAACGGACCGTATGTTAAATCAGTGACGCGCATCACAATCGTCAAAATGTAAATTCGAGATCGATCGGGATTCGTCCTTGTGCGTCGCGCGGGCGCAACTGCGCCACGTTGTCCAGCTCTTTGCGCAGCGCCGGCGGCGCGTCCTCACGTTCCTTCGCGGTACCCGCGAGCATGGCGGTGCGCGTCTTCGGCGTGAGCGTGAGGGAGGCCTCGAGGCTCAACGGGCCGCCTTTGTCGACGAGCGCGGCGCGCGCGTCGCCATCCGCAGACAGCGCTGCATCGTCGAAGCTGAGCGCGTAGCTGCCGAGGTCGGATCCGCCCGCCACTTGCGGCGAGCTCACATCCGACACGTCGATTTCACCCACCGCCGAGCGGAGCGATGGAATGGGACCTGCAAGATCGGCGGCAATCTGGCGGATGCCGACCTGCGCAACGCCCCGCCATCCGGATGCCACACCGAGACTCGACAGATCGGCGATCGGACCGCCGCCATGCAGGTCCGACGCTCGAAAGTCGCTGCGGCCGACGGCCGCGGTGCCGTCGACGACGAAGCCGCCCTTGACCCAGTGTAGATCCGCATCGAGGCGCAGTTTGAACAAGGCGAGGGGATGCAAGCGCCATTCGAGCGCGCCGGCATCGCGTCCGCCGACGCTGATGCGGCCTGCGGAGCCGTGCCAGAGCGTCCCGGAGAAATCCTCGGCCTGCACGCCCGCGGGCAGGAATCTGCCGGCGAGCGAGGCGGGCAGAACGGCGACCACGACCGCGAGAACCGCGCACAGCGCAATGACCGCGACGCGCGGCCAGAGCGGACGCGCGCGGACGATCGGGGTCGGGGCGCCCTTACTGACGCGTCGCAGAGAGGGTGACGTTGGCATTGACTATTCCCGGGCGGGCGGCGCGATCGACGGTGATCGAATCGATCGCAAGACCGTAACGCTGATCGAGCGTAGCAAGCCAGGTAACCAAGATATCGAAGGGCGCCGATTCGAGCTGCACGCGCACGCCCTTGCCGCTCGGTTGCGTCCCCTTCAGCGCGCTGCCGAGGCCGGCCTCCCGGCCGACGCGATCCACCACCACCATGGGAGGCTCGCCGGTGTCGTTGTAGAGCGCCGCGCCGCCCGATTGCACCTCTGCGGCATTCACCCGCATCCAGGCGAGATCATCGCGCCGCGACTCGGCACGCTTGACGGCATCGGTCACCGCCGACTGCAGCGGGAACAGCACCCCGAGCAGGAGAATCAGAGCCCCGAGCAGCACGGCGCCGACGGCCACCACGAGCTGCTCGCGTCGCTGCAAGCCGCCGTACCAGGCCCTGAGCTTGGCGAGAAGCTCTTTCATGGGCGTCCCTTTGCCCCCGCCGTGCGCACTTGCAAATGCGCATCGACGCCGCCCTCGACGGGTTGGGAGGATTGAATGTCGGCCGTCAAGCCTTGCTTGCTCACCTGCTGGGAGAGCTGCGAGAGAGCCGCGAGGCTGGGGGCGGTCACGCGCAGGTCGAGCGCTTGTTCGCGATAGCTGAGCGAGTCGATGCGCGTCTTGGTCGCCGTCGACATGGCGCCGCTCAGCACCTCCAGGGCGTGCAGGAAGTACTCGGGTCCGGCGCCCGAATGCCGGATCCGATCGAGACGCGACTGCATCTGGCGGCGCGGGTCCAGCATCTTCTCGGACGGCATGACTTGTTGAAAGATCTGAGAGATCTGGGTGTCGAGCGCCTTCGTCTCGTGATTCGCTTGATGGATACGGATCGCGGCGGCCGCGATGTGCGCAATCAGCAGCCCTCCGGCGAGCATCGCGGCGGTGCGCCAGCGCAGCCAGCGGGCGTTGTACTCGGTGGAGCGCACGAACTCGCCTTGCAGCAGGTTCACCGCCTCGGTGCCCTGGAGACTGCGCGCGAGCCACGGCAGCGGGCCGTCCGCCAGAATCTGCACCTTGAGCGATGCGAACATCCCCGCGAGGGCCTGGAATTCGCCTTGCACCCGCGTCCAGTCCTCGCGGGTGGTGTAGAGCACCGCGCTTTCCAGGGCGGCCGGCAGCTGACCTTCGCCCGCTGGCTCGGCCAGCGGATCGGGAATCACACCCGCGACCACCAGTGCCTCGGCGATCGGGGTGAGCTCCACCGCGAACGGCAGCGCGCCGGGGCGGCGCACCGCGAGGCGCGGGCCCTCGAGCCAAACCACGGTCTGTCCGGGATTCTCGGGCACCAGCGAGATATCCGCATAGATCGCGACAGGCTCGATGCCGGCCGCCGCGAGCTGTGCGATCCAGCCCTTGAGTGTGGTGCGCGCAACCACGGCGACGGGCGTACGGCCGTCGGGCAGACGCCGGCCGATCGCAAAACACAGCTGATCGACATCCTCGGTGAGCTGCTCCTCGAGCGCGAACGGCACGGCTCGGGCGAGCTTCACTCCGCTGCCCGGCGGCAGCTCGGGCTCCGCGAGCAGCATGTGCGAGGCGGGTGCCAGCGCCACGACGCGCGCCGAGCGCGCCACGGCGGCGGCCAGGCTCAGCGGACCGCGCTGGCGCGCGGCACTCGGCGCGCCCGAGCCCTCGATGCTGAGCCACTCGGTTTCCTCTTCGCCGGATGCGGGAAGCCGCAGCAATAGTGTGTGGGGCATGGTTTCTAGAATGTTCCGAAAGTGCGCAGCAGCGGCGTGACCTTGCCGCCGGGCGTTCGATACAAAAGACTGTACAAGGTGAATTCGGTAGTGCCAAGCGTGACGCGGGTGGTGAGGCGAAAATACGTGCTCGAGTCGGAATACATGGTCGCCATTTGCGCCGCCACCGTGGGCCCGAGCACATTGGCAAACGTCTGCTTATCGGGGAAACAGCCGTTCTTGCGCTCGCTCGCGAGCAGCTCCGGCGTGTAGTCGCTGCCCAGGTTTTCCGCGAAACTTTGCAGCACTTGTGCCGGCGCGGTGCAGATGTTGATCTTGGCCGTGGCGGTCGGCAGCGCCGTCACGTAGGGGGCGATCTTGCGATAGCGGTCGGCGCCGAAGCCGGGCATGTTCATGAGCTCGCTCGGACTCATCATCGGCCAGTTGCCGGTCCGATAGGGCGGAGTCTGCGAGGTATAGACCGAGTCCTCCGCTCCGTCGGGCTCGCCCGGCTGATCGTCGGCGTCGATCCAGTCGCGCGCAATTCCCGCCCATTTGGGCTCGAGCCCCACCGCGACCAGCAGGCGCTGGAACTGCTGCAGCGGTTGCGGGTCCTGAATGATCTGGCCGTTTTGGGCGACCACGTGCGCGAGATTGTTGAGGTTAAAGCGGCCTTGCATGTCCTCGATCGCTCCCTGCAGGACGCCGATCGGCTCGCCCTCCGGATTGTCGTCGGGCGAGATGGGCATGGGCTGCGTGGGTTGCGCCCAGGCTTGCGCCAGATTGACCTGGTTGGCGCTGCCCGACTGCGTCGGGGTCGTGCCGGTGCCCGTGTTCGTGCCCGCGGTTCCCGCGGCGCCGTTGGCCGTGCCGTTCGCGCTCGATTGCCCGTTCGCGCCGACTTGCACGCCTTGCATCGACTGGGTCAGCACGTCGGCGGCCAGCGCTTCGGCGCCCATGCCGAAGTGAAACGCCTGCTCCGTCGCGATGATGCTGATGGTGCGCCGCCGCTCGATCCAGCCGTCGAAGGTGAGCTTGGTGGCGAGAATCGCCGCGAGCGCGACCAGGATGAGCGCGATGAGCAGCGCGACCCCGCGCTCGCGGCGTGGACGGAAAACTCTCTCGAATCGCCGCGCCGCCCTCATCCGGCCACCTCGATCAGCCGCTGCACGCGCCCCCAGTCCTTGAACTCGATGGTGATCTCCACCGCCACCGGGCGCACCCACAGTCCCTCGTTCTGCGGCAAATTGGGAGGCGGCCACTGGCTCTGCCACGTCTGGTTGCCGTCGAGGTAGCGCAGCTGCACGGTCTTCACGCCCTTGAACAAATCCTGCATCTGCGGTTGGGTGGCGAGCACCGTGTCGAGCGAGGTGGTGTAGCTGCGCTTCAGCACATCGTCGGCCAGCGTGTAGGACACCCGCTGCAGGGTGCTGCGCTGCTGACCGGCGGTGTTCGACCAGCCGGCGCGTGTCAGCTGCGCGAGCGGCAGGGTCGTGGTGCTCGAGCTGCCGTTGAGTGTCGACTGGAATGCGGGGTCGGACTTGAACTGCTGCGACTTGAATTGCTGGGTGAAGTCCGACCCGATCGCGCCGCCGGCGCCGAGCGTGGTGTTGCCGACGCCCGCGCTGGTGCCGTTGCCGGCGTAGCCCTGCAGGGCGGGTACGCGCGACTGGCCGAGCGGATCGCGCACGGGACGCGGCACCATCTGCGCGAAATCCATGACCATCATGCGCATGCCGAATTCGATTTCGCGCGAGCGCTTCATGGCCTCCTCGCTGCGCTCGGCCGAGATTCGAGCGCTCCGATAGGTCTCGTAGCCGAGCGCCGACATGATGCTGAGAATGAGCAGCGCGACCAGGATCTCCACCAGGGTGAAGCCGCCGCCGCGCGTGTGCAGGCTCGATCGAGCGGGAAGAGTGGTCACGGTGGGGTCTGACCCTGCGGGGTGGTCACGGGAGAGGTCGGGGTCACGCCGGGAATCGTCGCCGGAGTGCCCGCGGCGGGGGTGCAGTTAGGGCTCTGCGGCAGGCCGAGCTGCTGGTTCGCGCTCGACACCACATTGCCGCTCGGCGCGCCGGCCACGGGTGTGCCCGCGGCGCTGACGCAGGGCGCGCCCACCGACAGGGTCGATCCCACGGTCCAGTCGACGTTCGACCCGCCGGGAATGCCCAACGAGCTGCCGAGAAATCCCGTCGACTCGGCGATCGGGTTGCCTTTGGTCTTGGTATCCCCCGGATACACCCGAACCACCACGCGTTTCATGCTCTGAAACTGCGTATCGAAGTAGCGGGTGTCGTAGTGCCACTTTTGGCCCGCGAAGTCGATCTGCCCGGTATCCTGAGTATCGCCGAGCTTGTTCACCTGGAGGCGCACTTGGGTGAGCCGGTTGAGGGCGATCCACTGGGCGATGGTCTTGTCGCGCAAATAGCCGCTGGTCCGGGCCGTGCCGCTCACCGCGACCATGAGGGCGGTGAGGCCGAGCGCCACCACCGCGAGCGCGACCAGTACCTCGACCAGCGTGAATCCGCGGCTCGATGTGCGCGCCGGGAGCCCGCACCAACGCATTGCGGCCTTGCTCACGAGCGCTTTTCCGGCGAGTGATCCGAGCTTTGCTGGCTGGTCTTGCCGAAGGCATCGCCGTTCACGGAGGCGCGCGCCTGGGTCTCATCCCGCAGCAAGGTGAGGTGAAACGGCGTTCCCTCGCCGCTCGCGGCGATGGCCACCTGCGGAGGCGGCGGGGGATCGTCGCTCGACAGGCTTTGCTCGAGGGGTTTCAGCACGACTTGCACGGAATCGAGCTCGAGCTGAAAGGTCACGCCCTTGGGCAAGTCTCGGTGGCGGAACTCGTGCTCGTCGCCGAGCGGCAGCCAGCGGTCGCGGTCGGCCGAGTAGACGACGAATCCGTAGCCGGTGGGCTCTATGCGCAGCCCGAAATCGCGTCCCTCGAGCAGAGCGCGCTCGTGCAGGATATCGACCAGGCCTTGGATGCGGCGGCTTTCCTCATCGAGCTGCGTATCGCGCCCGGTGGTGCCGATCGAGAGGACGGCGAGCGAGATGATCACGGCCATGATCACCAGCACCACCAGGATCTCGATGAGCGTGAAGCCCTTGCTGCGCATCGCGCGGCACCCGGAGCCCACTAGCGCTGGTTGAGCGTCGAGGCGCTGATGTCCGCGTCGTAGCCCTCGCCGCCGGGCTTGCCGTCGCGTCCGTAGCTGATGATGTCGTAATCCATCCCGTTGGGGCCCGGATTCACGTACAGATACAGGTTGTTCCAGGGATCCTTGGGGAGCGACGGCAGGTATCCGCCGCTGCGGTAATTCGTGATGGTCGGGTCCGACGGCTGGGTCACGAGCGCCTGCATGCCTTGTTCGGTCGTCGGGTATTTGAAATTATCCAGGCGGTACAAGTCGAGCGCCGTCTGGATGGCGCGGATGTCGCTCTGCGCGCGCGTGACGCGTGCCTTGTCGACGTTCTCCAGGATTTTTGGAACGACGAGCGCACCCAACACTGCCAGAATGACCACCACCACCATGATCTCGATCAAGGTGAAACCCAGCTGACGCTTGCGCATAGACTCCCCAGACATTCATGAATGATACCAAAACCAGAGACAGCCATGCCCGATGAAGGTGCGAAACGGCTTGCACAAATCGCGGCGGCGCTGCAGTGGGACCGGGCGCGTTGGATTTGGCTGCTGGCAGCCGTGTTGGCTCTCGATCTGGTGTTGGGTCTTGGCGACAGCGTCGCCGCCATGTTGCGCTATGATCGCAGCGGCATAGCGGCGGGAGGCTGGTGGCGGTTGCTCACAGCCCACATCGTGCATCTCGACTGGCATCATCTGCTGCTCAACGAGCTCGGCCTCGTTTTGGTATGGGCGCTGTTTGCGGCCGACTACGATCCCATCGAGTGGTCGATCATCGTTTTCTCGGGAGCTCTCGCGATCAGTTCGGGACTATGGTGGCTCAGCCCGCGCGTCGGCTGGTATGTGGGCCTATCCGGTGTGTTGCACACCATCATGGGGGCAGGCTGTGCGCGGCATCTCGCCGAGCGCGCCTTTGACCGCTGGATTCTGATCGGTTGCCTCGCGGCCAAGCTCGCCTATGAGCAGCTCGGGGGACGCGAGCCGCCCCTGGTGGTCGTGGATGCCCATCTCTACGGAGCCGCGTGCGGGTTCGTGGTGGGGGCTCTTCTCTCCTGGCGTGTGGCTATAATCCGCCTCCGTTCGCGCGCGGCCGGGCCCTCGCGCGGCTGAGCCCACTGGCAAAACAAGAGGTGCTTCACGCATGTCGCTGGCGTTCGTATTTCCGGGACAAGGCTCGCAATCTGTCGGCATGCTGAGCGCGCTCGCGAGCGCCTCGCCGGCTGTGGTCCAGTCGGTGTTCGCGCAGGCCTCCCGGGTGCTCGGCTATGACCTTTGGCAGCGCTGCCAGGAGGGGCCCGAGGAAGCGCTCAACCAGACCGAGTGCACGCAGCCGGCGATGCTCGCGGCGGGGGTCGCCACCTACCGGCTGTGGCGCGAGCGCGGCGGCGCCGCCCCCGTGTTGATGGCCGGACACAGCCTGGGCGAATTCAGCGCGCTGGTGGCGGCGGGCTGCCTCGATTTCGAGGAGGCGGTCGATCTCGTGAGGTTTCGGGCGCAAGCCATGCAGAGCGCGGTCCCGCCGGGCGAAGGCGGCATGGCGGCGATCCTCGGTCTCGAGGACATCGACGTCGCTGCAGCCTGCGCCGAGGCGGCCGCGGACGAGGTGGTGGAAGCGGTGAATTTCAACGCGCCCGGTCAAGTCGTGATCGCGGGCCAGGCGGCCGCCGTTGCCCGTGCCATCGAGGCGGCGAGCGCCAAAGGTGCGAAACGCGCGATCGCCCTGCCCATCAGCGTCCCGGCGCACAGCTCGCTCATGGCACCGGCGGCCGAGAAGTTGCGCGAGCGGCTCGCGCGCGTTGCCGTGAAGAGCGCCGCGGGGATCGACGTCTACGGCGTCGACGTCAAGATTCACCGCACCCCGGACCAGATCCGCGCGGCGCTGGTCAAGCAGTTGCACACGCCGGTCTACTGGGCGTCCACGGTGCGCACTCTGATCGGCGCGGGCGCGACCGTCATCGTCGAATGCGGTCCGGGCAAGGTGCTCACCTCGCTCAACCGGCGCATCGACAAGAATCGCGATCTGAAAATGATCGCGCTCGAGGATCCCGCATCGCTCGACGCGGCATTGGCCGCGGCGCGCGCCTAGAGCACGCCGCAAGGGGACTGTCATGCACGAGACCTCCAGACTGAACGCAGAGGTGGCCTTGGTAACCGGCGCCTCACGCGGGATCGGCGCTGCGATCGCCGCGCGATTGGGCGCAGAGGGCGCCCGCGTCATAGGCACCGCCACCACGGCCGAGGGCGCCGCACGCATCGGCGAGGCGCTCGCTGCGAGCGGCGGACGCGGGGCGGTGCTCGACGTGGCGAGCCAGTCGTCCATCGATGCGCTCATCGCCGACATCGAAGCGCGCGAGGGCTCGATCGGCATTTTGTGCAACAACGCGGGCATCACGCGCGACATGCTCCTGTTGCGTATGAAGCAAGACGACTGGGACGCAGTCATGCAGACCAATCTCGCCTCGGTGTACCGGCTGTCGAAGGCGGTGTTGCGCGGCATGATGAAGGCGCGCAGGGGCCGCATCATCAGCATCGCCTCCGTGGTGGGACTCATCGGCAACGCGGGACAGGCCAATTATGCGGCCGCCAAGGCCGGCATGATCGGCTTCAGCAAGTCGCTCGCCCGCGAGGTCGGCTCGCGCGCGATCACGGTCAACGTGGTCGCGCCCGGGTTCATCGACACGGACATGACCCGCGCGCTGGGCGAGGAGCAGCGCAAAGCGCTCGGCGCGCAAATCCCCTTGGGACGCCTGGGGGACCCCGCGGACGTCGCCGCGGCGGTCGCGTTCCTGGCTTCCCCGGAGGCGTCCTACATCACCGGCGAAACGCTGCACGTGAACGGCGGCATGCACATGGCCTAAGGGGCCTGCGCAACCCTAAACCGCAAGATTTTGTCAAGGCGGCGCCGCTCCCCATGGCCGCCGATTGCGTTGCGGGTAGCCGTCGGGGTCGGGTTCACATAAAATACGCGCCCTGCCGATAAGAGGCTGGCCGCGGGCCCCGACGAGAAGCGGCGTAGATTGATCAGTTTTCCCAATGGGCTTTCCCGAAAGGACACCATAACGATGAGTACTGTTGAGCAGCAGGTTAAGAAGATCGTGGCCGAACAATTGGGCGTCAAAGAAGAAGAAGTAACCAATGACGCCTCGTTTGTTGACGACCTCGGCGCAGACTCGCTGGACACGGTTGAGTTGGTGATGGCTCTCGAAGAGGAATTCGAGACGGAGATACCGGACGAGGACGCGGAGAAGATCACGACCGTCCAGCAGGCCATCGATTACATCAATTCGCACAAAGGCAAGGCCTGACGAGGCACCCTTGAGCAAACGTAGAGTCGTCGTTACCGGTCTGGGAATCGTCTCGCCCGTCGGTAACGACATTGCGTCGGCATGGGCAGCGATTCTCGCGAGCCGCAGCGGCATCGGGCCTGTCGCACGGTTCGATGCGGCCAATTTTCCGACGCACTTCGGCGGCGAGATTCGCGACCTCGATCTCGCGCCGTACATCACCCCCAAGGATGCGCGGCGCATGGATGCCTTCATGCAGTACGGCGTGGTCGCGGGCATGCAGGCGATGCGCGACTCGGGCTTTGCCGTGACGCCCGCCAACACCGAGCGCATCGGGGTGCTCATGGGCTCGGGGATGGGCGGGCTCGAGTCGATCGAGGAAGCCTACGACAAATACCTCGAGACGCACTCGCCCAAGAAGGTGTCGCCCTTCTTCATACCCGCGAGCATCATCAATCTGGTCAGCGGGCATCTGTCGATCGCCTTCAACATCACCGGCCCGAACCTGGCGATTGCGACCGCGTGCACGACTTCCACGCACGCGATCGGCATGGCCATGCGCATGATCCAGTACGGTGATGTGGATGCCATGCTTGCCGGCGGTTCCGAGATGGCCACCTGCGTCACCGGTATGAGCGGGTTCGCGCAGGCGAAGGCGCTTTCGCAGCGCAACGACGATCCTCAGGGGGCGAGCCGTCCGTGGGACAAGGACAGGGATGGCTTCGTGATGGGCGACGGAGCGGGCGCGATGATGCTCGAGGAATACGAGCAGGCCAAGGCCCGCGGCGCGAAGATCTACTGCGAGATCATCGGCTTTGGCATGAGCGGGGATGCCTTCCACGTCACCGCGCCACCCGAGGACGGCGAGGGGGCCCGCAAGTCCATGGTGAAGGCACTTAAGGACGCGAAGCTCAATCCGGAACAAGTGCAGTACATCAATGCACACGCGACCTCGACGCCGCTCGGCGACCGCGCCGAAACGACCGCGATTCATCGCGCGTTCGGCGAGGCCGCGAAGTCCATCGCGGTGAGCTCCACGAAGTCGATGACCGGGCACCTGTTGGGCGCGGCCGGCGCGGTGGAAGCGATTTTCTCCATCCTTGCGCTGCGCGATCAGGTCGCACCCCCGACCATCAATTTGGACGAGCCCGGCGAGGGCTGCGATCTCGACTATGTGCCGAAGCACGCCCGCCAAATGAAACTCGAGACCGTGCTGTCAAACTCGTTCGGCTTCGGTGGCACCAACGGTTCGCTCGTTTTCCGCAGCCTTTGAGCCCCTGGGGCTGATCGCGCAGCTTCCCGAGGTCTATCCGGGCCTGCTCGAGAGCAGTGCGCCCTTGGGGCCCGCGGCGGGCGGGGCGCGCTTCGACATTCTCCCTATTGCCTCCGGCGAAGTGCTGCGGCTTGCAGCCGATGGACGACTGTCGGGACCCCACGCCGCCGGTGCGCCCGGCTTTCTGACGGCGCTCGAGCGCTGGTGGGAGGCGCTGCGCACGCCGCCCAGCGGGTCGAGCGTGCCCTTTTCGGGCGGCTGGCTCGTGTACCTCGCTTACGAGGTGGCGGCGGAGATCGAGCCGCGGCTCGCCCTGCCGCGCAGCGAGGACTCGACGGCGGCGCTCGCCATCCGCGCTCCCGCGGCCTGGATCCGCGATCGCCGGAGCGGGGAGGGGTGGCTCGTGGCCGAGCCCGGCTTCGAAGCCCTGCTCGATCGCTTCCCCCGCGATGTGCGCAGCCTGGGCGCGGGGCTCTCGGCGGAGCCGGTGCAGTTTTTCGATATCGAGGAGGAGGACCCCACGCGCTTCGAGACGGCGGTCACCCGCGCGCTCGAGTTCATCGCCGCAGGGGACGTCTATCAGGCGAACCTGTCGCGCCGCTGGCATGGACGCGCGCGCAGCGCGCTCGATCCGGCGGCGCTCTATCGGCGCCTGCGGGCCGCAAATCCAAGCCCCTTCGCGGCGCTCCTGCGGGACGGAGATTTCGCGGTCATCAGCTCCTCGCCCGAGCGGCTCGTGTCGGTGCAGGGCGATCGGGTCTCGACCCGGCCGATCGCGGGGACCCGCCCGCGCGGCGCCTCGCCCGAGCGCGATGCCGCGCTCATCGAGTCCCTGCTCGGCAACGAAAAGGAGCGCGCGGAGCACGTCATGCTCATCGATCTCGAGCGCAACGATCTCGGCAAGGTTTGCGCGGGCGGCTCGGTGCAGGTCGATGAGTTCATGGCCGTGGAGACCTACGCCCACGTGCACCACATCGTCTCCAACGTGAGCGGGCGCAAGCTCGAGGGCGTCTCGCCCATACAGATCCTGCGCGCGGTGTTCCCCGGCGGCACCATCACGGGTTGCCCGAAGGTGCGCTGCATGGAGATCATCGCCCAGCTCGAGGCCGTGGGACGCGGTGCCTACACCGGCGCTCTGGGCTATCTGAATCGCGATGGCAGCTGCGATTTCAACATCCTCATCCGCACCATCACGGCTCGAGGGCGGGCGTTGTCGTTCCGCGCCGGCGCCGGCATCGTCGCCGACTCGAGCCCGGCCCAGGAGCTCGCCGAGACGCGCGCCAAGGCCGAAGGACTGCTGCGCGCGTTGCAGAGGGGAGCGGCGGCGTGAGCATCTGGATCAACGGCCGGCGGGGCACGGTCATCGATTGCCGTGATCGAGGCCTGCAGTACGGCGACGGGCTGTTCGAGACCATGCGCGTGCGGCGGCGGCGTATCCGGCTGCTCGAGCTGCATCTCGACCGGCTCGCCGAAGGTTGCCGGCGATTGGGAATCGACGTCCCCGCGGCGGGGCTCGAGCGCGAGGCGGCGGCACGGGCGCGGCAGTGCGTCGACGGAGTGCTCAAGCTCATCCTCACCCGGGGACGCGGGGTGCGCGGCTATCGCCCCACGGGAAAGGAGCGTTACACGCGCGTGCTGTCGCTGCATGCCCTGCCGCCGCCGGAGGCCCTGCCGAAGCCGGTGCGGGTGCGGCTGTGCCGCACCCGGCTCGGACTCAATCCCGATCTCGCGGGGTTGAAGACCCTGAATCGGCTGGAGTCGGTCATGGCGCGGGCGGAGTGGGGCGATGAGCGCATCTGGGAGGGCTTGCTGCGCGATGTGGAGGGCAGCGTGATCTCTGGCACGATGTCCAACGTATTCTTGCGACGCGGCTCGACCTTGATGACCCCCGCGCTCGATCGCTGCGGGGTCGCGGGCGTGATGCGCCGCTGGGTCCTCGAGCAGGCAAAGGATCTGCGCCTCTCCGTGTGGCAGGGGCGTCTGCCCGTCGAGGCATTTCGAGATGCGGAGGAAGTGTTCATGACCAACGCCGTGGCGGGTGTGGTGCCGGTGGGTTGCCTCATCGAGAGCCGCCGGCAACAGCTGCGCTTGGCCTCGATCGAGACGGCCGAGCGGCTGCACGCTCGCCTGGAGCTCGAATGAGAGGACTGCAGCGGGTGCTGCTCGTCGCGCTGCTCGTGGGCGCGGCAGCGGCCGCGGCGGCGCTCATCGTCCTGCGAGGAGTGCACAGTCTCGACGAGCCGCTGAAGGTGAGCGCTCCGCTGCGCTTCAAAGTCGCTCCAGGGAGCCGCTTTGCCCGCGTGGCCGCGGAGCTCGCCGCGCAGGGCTTGGTCCCGGAGCCGCGCGCCTGGGTGCTCTACGCCCGATGGAAGGGGCTCGCCCCGGCGATCAAGGCCGGTGAATACGAGATCGATCCAGGCGCCACGCCGCGCAGCCTTCTCGAGAAGCTGGTGAGCGGACAGGTGGTGCTGCATTCCTTCACCATCGTCGATGGATGGCGTGCGCAAGATATGCTCGCGGCGCTGCACCGCGACCCGGATATTTCCGTGACCCTGCCCGATCCTCCGCAGGAGTTGATGAATAAGCTCGGTGCCCCGGGGCTCGAGCCCGAGGGCCAGTTCTTGCCGGAGACCTATCGATTTTCGGAAGGGACGCCGGATCTCGAGATACTGCGGCAGGCGCACGCGGCGCTCGTACGTGAGCTCGAGTCCGCCTGGGCGGCCCGCGATCCCACACTGCCTCTGAAGAATGCCGGGGAGCTTTTGACGGTCGCTTCGATCGTTCAGAAGGAGAGCGGCCTGCCGCAGGAGCTGCCGAGGATCGCCGGGCTGTATCTGCATCGCCTGCGCATCGGCATGCGCCTGCAGGCCGATCCCACCCTGATCTATGGGCTCGGGGACCGCTACGACGGGCAGCTGCACAGCATCGATCTGCATACCGATGGACCGTACAACACCTACCTGCGCGCCGGGCTTCCGCCGACGCCGATCGCGCTCGCCGGCGCCGCGGCGATACGCGCCACCGCCCATCCGGAAAACACCGACGCGCTATACTTCGTGGCCTCACCCAAGGACGACGGCACTCACATCTTCTCCGCGACGCTCGAGGAGCAAAATGCGGCCGTCGCACGGTACGTTGCGCACCTGCGCGAGAAGGCGGCGGAGAGCGGGAATTGAACCAGCGGGGCCGGTTCCTCACTGTCGAAGGCATCGAGGGCGTGGGCAAGAGCACTCAGGTGCCGCGGCTCGCGCGCTCGCTCACCGAGCGCGCCATCGCCTGTGTTCTCACGCGCGAGCCCGGAGGCACGCCGCTCGCCGAGAAAATCCGCGAGCTGGTGCTCGCGCCCGGCACGGAGGTGTTGCCGGATGCTGCGGAGCTTCTGCTCATGTTCGCGGCGCGTTCCGTGCACCTCGAGAACTTCATCAAGCCGCATCTCGAGGCAGGCACCTGGGTGGTCTGCGACCGCTTCACCGACGCCACCTATGCCTACCAGGGAGCGGGGCGCGGATTCGCCTTCGACGCCATCTCGCAGCTCGAGCGCCTGGTGCAGGGCAGGATGCGTCCGGATCTCACCTTGTTGCTCGACGTACCCGCGGCGGCGGGCCTCGAGCGCGCGCGCAAGCGCAACGCGGCGGCAGGGCTCGTAGCCGCGGATCGCTTCGAGCGCGAGCGCGCCGAGTTCTTCGAGCGCGTGCGCGAGGGCTATCTCGCACGTGCCGCGGCGGAACCTGAACGCGTCGCGGTGATCGATGCCGCGGGCGGCATCGACGAAGTGGCGGGCGAGATCCTCGACGCCTTGAGGATGCGACAATGGATATCCTGAGCGCGGACTCGCTTCCCTGGTTGCGCGAGCCGCAGCGGCGGATGCGTGCGAATCGCGCCGCGCGGCGCCTGCCGCAGGCTCTGCTGATCCTGAGTGTTCCAGGCCTCGGGGCACAGCAGCTCGCGCATTGGATCGCGGCACTCGCGCTGTGCGAGTCGCAGACCGCGCCGCCGTGCGGCACCTGCCCCTCGTGTGTGCTGCTGCGCGCGGACAATCATCCGGACCTGCACGTGGTCGGTCGCGCCGACGATGCTCAGCAGGTCAAGGTCGATCAGATCCGCGCGCTCATCGAGACCCTCTCGCTGTCGAGCTATCGCGGAGGCTATAAGGTCGCGATCGTCGACAATGCGGAAACCCTGAACGCGAGCGGCGCCAATGCCTTCTTGAAAACGCTGGAAGAGCCGACCGCCGATACGCTGTTGATGCTCATCGCAAAGCCCAGCCATCGCCTGCCCGCGACCATCGCCAGCCGCTGCCAGAGACTCACGCTCAAGGCGCCTGCGAGGGAGGAGGCACTCGCCTGGCTCAGGGAGCGCAACCCCGCGGTGCAGGACTGGAATGCCGCGCTCGCACTCGCCGCCGGCGCGCCCCTGCTCGCACTCGAGCTGCCGCCCGCCGAGCTCGCCGAGCTCGACCGCGAGATGCGCACGACCTTGAAACGGCTCGCCGAGAACGCCTGCGACGTCACGGCCGTCGCGGAGGCGTGGACGAAAACCGATCCGGTGCTGCGTCTCATGTGGCTTGAGAACTGGATCACACGGCGCGTACAAGTCGAACTGGGGGGCGCCGTTTCCTCTCAAAGTGCGGAACCGGTCCGCTTGCCTGCCGCTTTACTTAAGCCCAAGATAAGGCCCTTGTTCGAACTGCTCGACGCCGCGCGGGAGTTGCGGCGTTTTGCCGCGACCGGGCTGAATCAGCAATTGGCGCTGGAGGCGCTCTTGCTCGGCGGTAGGACTGCACTGTCCCAGGCGCTTGCCAAGTAGAACGGAATGGAAAGAAACGCGTTGCGAAGTCCCAGTAACAAGCCCGGTTTGCTGACCCTTACGATCAAGGACAAGAGTGCGCTCTACCTCGCCTACATGCCTTTCGTGAAGAACGGCGGCTTGTTCATTCCGACCAACAGCAACTATCGCCTCGGCGACGAGGTGTTCATGCTCTTGAACCTCATGGGCGAGGAAGAGAAGCTTCCCGTCGCCGGACGCGTCATCTGGATGACGCCGAAGGGTGCACAGGGCAAGCGCACGGCGGGCATCGGGGTTCAATTCAGCGATCAGGACCGCGGCAACACACAGAAGAAGATCGAGAACTACCTCGCCGGCGCGCTCGGCGGAGATAAGCCGACGCATACGATGTAGGAAAAGCGCGAGTCGCCCCTTAACGGCGTGCGCGTCCGACGTCGCACCGCGTCTTCTCAACGCTCCTTATCGGGAAGCGTCTCCACGTAGATCGGCGACTGCGAGGCCTCGGGGCTGCCCGTCGCCTCGGGGCCGTGCGTCCGTGCGGTCTCGCCGGCCCCGGGGGCCTGTGCGGCCTGTGCGGCCTGGGCGGGCGCATCGAGCGCGATGGATCGGTGCGGCGCCTTGCCGCTCGGCGCCTCCCAGCAATACCACGCGAAGGCAATGACTGCGGCGAGGAACAAAAGCGCGAGCCCTCTGTGCTCGGCGAGCATGGAGCGAGCCTTGAAGTCGGCGGGCGGCGGCTCGGGGGGATTTTTCTCGCGATAGACGCTCGGCGCGGGGGGTGGACTGAACGCGGCGGACTTGCCGGCCTCGAGCGGCACCCTGGGCAGCCGCGGCATTTTCGGCAGCTCCGCCTTCCAGCGCATCTTCACCGGTCAACCCCCGCGTGAATGAGCGCTGGCTGAGAGACCCCCCTTCAGTACGTAGGCCTCGAAACCGCGCTCGCTCAGGATGTACGCGGCCGCGGAGCTGCGCCGGCCGGTGTCGCAGCACAGGACGTACGGAATATCCTTCGCGAGCGCGTTGAGCTTCAGCCGGATGAAGTACAGCGGAATATTGAGCGCGTCCTCGATGCGAAAGTTCTGAAACTCGCTGGGGAGCCGCACATCGAGCCACTTGCCCCCGCCCGCCACGATCTGCTTGGCCTGTTCGTAGCTCACCCACTGGAGCAAGGGCTCGTTGAGCAAGGTCTGAAAGTCCTGCTTGCCGAGGCGCATGAGCGTACCGTCGGTGAGCATGGTGACGGTGGCATTGCGCTTCGCCTCGGCGATCAGCGCCTCCTCGCCGAAGCTGTCACCGGTTCCGAGCTCGGCGAGCTTGATGCCTTCCTTGTTGAGCGGCGTCTCGCGAGTTACCACGCACTTGCCCGAGACGACCACGTAGAAGTAATCACCTTCCGTGCCCTGCTTGATCACGACGTCGCGCGCGCGATAGTTGATGCGCTGCATGCGCATGAAAATCGCCTGGATGTTGGCCGGGGGTATGCGATGGAACGCTTTGGTCTGGAGGAGCGCGGTCATCCAGTCGCCGGTCATTGCCGCCTGATCGCCATTGAGCTCCGCGACCTCGTACTGGCCGGTCTGATCCCAAGTGATCAGCACGTCGAGCAGATCGCTGTCGATCATGATGTAGGAGAGGTCAGTCATGGCGCGCGCGGTGTACTTACGCGGCAGACCCGGGGAGAGCGGCTGCCGCGCTTCCGGGGTACCGGAGCGGATGGTCGTCATCACCCGTTCCTCGTTGCGCAGCTCGACGGTGCCGGACACCAAGTAGAACGTGCGCTTCTCGGTGTCGCCCTCCTTGAAAAGCGCGCGGCCCCCCTCGAGCTCGCGTAGCTGAGTCTTGCGGGCGAGGGCGTGCAGGTTCTCCGCCTTGAGGCCGTCGAGCGGCGAGAAGGCGGTCAGGATCGAGATGTCCACCGGTCGTTCGAGCATTTGAGAATGGGACCGCAGCTGTCCTTACAAGTCTATGATTTGTGAGCACAGTATCATACGCGGTTCATACCCCGCAGCTCACGGATGGGTCACATTGAAGAGCTCTCGAGGCCGAGCGAGGACCAGCCCGGATCCGGCCGAAAGCGCTCGCCGTGGCGCCCCTCGAGCTCGGCCAGCCGCTCGACGACCTGCGTCACACCCTGGGACCGGGCGTATTGAAGCGGGCCGCCTCGAAATGGGGCAAAGCCGGTCGCGAAAATCGCGGCGGCATCGAGCAAGTCCGCGTCCTCGACGACACCCTCCCTGAGCACCGCCACAGCCTCGTTCACCATGGGCAGGATCAGGCGATCCTCGAGATCCGGGGGTGCCTCGGGCACGGGTCCGGACGGAGGCACCACCTTGCCGTCTTTCCACACGTAGAAGCCTTCCCCGGATTTGCGCCCGAGCCTCTTCTGCTGCACTCGCTCTATCAGGATGTCGGGCACTCGGCGATTGAACGCCTCGGCGAGCACTCGGCCCACGTGCAGCGCCACATCGAGGCCGACCACGTCGGCCAGCTCGATCGGTCCGACGGGCATGCCGAAACGCGTTCCGGCGCGGTCGATGACCGCGGCTGGGATGCCCTCTGCGAGGGCAAACAGGGCCTCGTTGATGTAGGGCATCAGGATTCGATTGACGACGAATCCGGGCTCGCTGCGGCAGGGAAGCGGCAGCTTGTCGAGCTTGCGCGTGAACCACAAGGCTTGTTGTCGTGCGAGCGGTTGGGTCGCGGCACCGTGTACGATTTCCACCAGCTGCATCTGGGCGACGGGATTGAAGAAGTGAATACCCACCAGCCTGGAGGGATCCTTGAGCTTCTCCGCCAGCACCTCGATCTTGATACTCGAGGTATTGGTCGCGAGTACCGCGTCCGGCCGCATGCGCGGCTCGAGCTCGGCATAGAGGGCGCGCTTCGCCTCGACGTTCTCGAAGATGGCCTCGATGACGACGTCCGCGAGCGCCGCGCCTTCCCCGCCCACGTCGGCTCGCAGGCGTGCGACGGCCTCTGCCGCCGCCTGCGGATCTTTCACCCGCTTCTTGAGGAAATCCGTGGCCCGATCGAGCGCCGGTTGAATCAGCTCCGCGGTGCGGTCCTGCAGGGTGACGTTCATGCCGCGAAACGCGGACCATGCCGCAATGTCTCCGCCCATCACGCCGGCACCGATCACGTGCACATTGCGAAATTCCGTCGCCGGCTTGCCCCCCAGCCCTTTCAGTCGATTCTGCAGAAGGAATACCCGCACGAGGTTGCGCGATGTGGCCGAGCACATGAGCGTCGCGATGGAGTGCGCCTCGGCCTCGAAGCTCTCGGCTCCGACCGCGCCGTAGCGATGCCATAGATCGATCATGGCGTAGGGCGCCGGGTAATGTTCCTTGCGCAGTTTCCCGCGCAGCGCCGCGGTCGCCTGGCGCGCGATGAAGGGCCGCATCGCCTTCAAATTGAGCAGCTTCTCGACGAAGGGCGGGGATCTCCTCGGCGGTGTCTCCAGCATCAGCCGCTTGGCGCTCGTCTTGAGCTCGGAGGGCGGCACGAGTCGATCGATGAGCCCGACCTCGAGCGCGCGCGATCCCCTGTATGGCTTGCCTTTCAGCATCAGGTCGAAGGCCGGCCGCACGCCGAGGAGCCTCACGCTGCGCACCGTGCCGCCGAATCCTGGATGAATGCCGAGCATCACCTCCGGCAATCCCAAGGACAGCTGCGGGTCGTCGCTGCCGATGCGATAGGTGGCGGCGAGCGCGAGCTCCAGCCCGCCGCCCAGGGCGAAACCATGGATGGCCGCGACGCTCGGAAACGGCAGCGCCTCGAGCTGATCGAAGACCGTCTGTCCGGCGCGCACCAACGCGTAGCCCTCCTCGGGCGTGCGGATGTCGACGAACTCCTTGATGTCGGCGCCGGCGATGAAGCCGCTGCGCTTGGCGGAGAATAGGACGAGCCCGATCGGCTTCTGCGCGACGACTTGGGTGAGCGCTGCGGCGAGATCCTTGATGACGGCCGCCGACAGCACGTTGGTGGAGCTCCCCGGCATATCGCACGTTAGCCAGGCGATGCGGTCGGCGTCGACCTCGAGGGTCCAGGCACTGGTCATGGTGTCACGCTGCGGCCCGCGCCGATTCGTGGATCGTGAAATCGCAAATGAGCGGCAAGTGGTCCGATAGCTGGATATCCGGGATCTCGAAGCGGTTCACCTCGATCTGCGAGCTGTGCAGGATGAAGTCGAGCTCCTTGCGCGGGCTCGAGCTCGGGTAGGAGGGCAGACCCCGGGCGTTCGCATTGGTAAGGCCCGCCGCCTGCATGAACAGGTAAATCTCGTGATCCCCCCAATAGGTGTTGAAATCCCCCGCGACGATCACCGGCTTTTTCGTCTTGCGCACCAGGTCGTACAGATAGCGCAGCTGGTACTGGCGGTGGCGAAACTTGAGCGACAGATGCACGAGGAAGATGGCGATGTCGTCGAGCTCGAGCTCGATGATGAGGCGCTTGATACCGGTGTCGAAATAATGAAAGCGCTCGCCGCGGACCCGCGGCGCGGCGAGGAAGGCATTGGCCTGCTTGCGCACGATGGGCACCAGCTGGTTCACCGAGGACTGGCCGTACTTGCACTCGTAGGTCGAGTAATGGCCGATCGAGCGGGCGATGAAATCCGCCTGGTTGACCATTCCGGTGCGAATCGATCCGGTGTCCACCTCGATCAGCCCGACGACGTCCGGATCCTGCGCCCTGATGAATTCGGTGATCTGCGACAGCACCTGCCGGCTCGAGCGCAGATATCCCGCCCCGGGCACCGGCAGGTGAAACGCAGGACCCGTTCCGGTCGCATAGCGGATGTTATATATCATCAAGCGCACCCCCCGCATTGTATCGGACGCGGAGTGCTTCGCGCAGGGCTCTCATGCGATACACTAGCTGCATGTCGACCCGCGTCAATCCGATTCGGTTGTTCGTCACCCACGCGTGGGAGGAAAATGACGACTACTCGCGCGTGTTCGAATACCTGGAAGCGCCGGGGACGTTCTACTATCAGACCACCAGCTTGCCGCACGCCAAGCGTCCCATCGACAAGGAAAGCGAGCGCGAGGATCTGCGGCGGCAGATTTCGCCGTGCGAGGTGGTGGTCGTGCTTCCGGCCGCCTATCGCGCGGCTCCCGATCTCGTGCTATTTCAAATGCAGTTCGCCAAGGCCGCGGATCGTCCCATCGTCGCCCTGGAGAACTTCGGCTCGACGCAGCCGCTGGCGAAGGCGATCACGGAGCTCGCGGATGAGGTGATCGCGTGGAATGAGCGCAGCTTGATCGATGCGCTCATTCGCCAGGCGCGGCATGAGGACACGACGCGCTGGGACACGATCGAATTCAAGCTCGACTGAGGGGATTGCTAGTTGGTTGCGGTGAGCGCCGGCACGGAGAACTCCTCCGCGGGACGCTCGATGCTGCGCAACTGGACGATGGAGGCAACCGGAGCCTGCGAGCGCTGCGCGAGCGACTCGGCCCGACAGAGCGCCCCGAAGATCTCGACGATGAGTGCCGCACAATCGTCCGCTTGCTGGTTGGACATCTTGCGCACCGAGGCGACCACCGCATCCTCCCCGCGCAGCGGTTGCACGCCGGCCAGCGCCTGCATCAGCTGAGCGAACGAGCCGCGGATCTCGCTCGGCAATTCATCCGTGTCGACTAACCGGGTCAAATGGCGGGAGGCTGAGATCAGGCGTTGCTTGATCGGGGTGGAGCGCACCAACTCCAGAGCTGCACAGTGCAAGTTTTCCCAGACATTGACCATTGCCGACGACCTCGCCTCGAGCTGCGGGACTTAAAGTGATTTCGAGGATTAGTGTCGCCTCGTAATCTTGTTAAATCAACATTCTGCGAATGGAATATACAAGACAATCGACAAAACGCAACGCGCGCTTTGTCAAGGTTTTCACTGTGCGTTTGCAGACTTTCTCGAGGGCTGAGGGGCCTGCTTTTCTAGAAAGAACCTGGCAAAGAAACTCTAAGCAGCTGAATAATAAGATCTAGCGGTCCCGGAGGTCTGGCGGCTGTGCCGATCCGGGCCGAATTATGTCGCCGACTCGGCCTCGGTGTGCGCGTGATTGGCGCCGATGAGAAGGTAGACCGCGGGTACCACGAACAGCGTGAACAGGGTGCCGATCGCGAGTCCGGACGATATCACGAGGCCGATCGCATAGCGCGAAGCGCCGCCTTCACCGCGCGCGAAAACCAGCGGCATCACGCCGAGCACCATCGCGGCGGTGGTCATCAGGATGGGACGCAGGCGCACGCTCGCGGCGGTCACGATGGCGTCGCGCTTGCTCTTGCCGCTGCGCTGCTCTTCGTTCGCGACCTCGACGATCAGAATGCCGTGCTTGCTGATGAGGCCTATCAGGGTGACCAGGCCGACCTGGGTGTAGATGTTGAGTGAGGCGCCGTGCACCCCCAAGGCGATGAAGATGAGCGCGCCGAGGATGGAGAGGGGAACGGAGATCAGGATGACCAGCGGATCTCGAAAGCTCTCGTAGAGCGCGGCGAGGGTCAGAAACGCGATGACGATGGCGAAGCCGAACGTCCCGAGGACGCCGCTCGATTCCTGGACGAACTGCCGGGAGGGCCCGGCGTAGTCGATGGTATAGCCCGAGGGCAGGGTGCGTGCGGCCACGCTGCGCAGATAATGGAGGGTGTCGGCCTCCGACAAGCCGGGGGATGCGACCCCCGAGAGTGTCGCTGCGTTCAACTGCTGAAAGTGATTGAGCGTCTCCGGTACGGTTTCGGTGCGAATGCGAGCTATGGTCGAGAGCGGTACGGGCACGCCGCCGACGTTGGCGATGGGATAGTCGAGCAATTGCTCGACGTTCAATCGCGATACGCGCTCGACCTGCGGGGTCACACGGTAGGAGCGTGTCTGCATGCTGAAGTAGTTCACGTAGCCGCCGCCGAGCAGACTCCCGAGCGAGCCGCCCACCTGGCTCATGGTGAGGCCGAGCTGCGCGGTCTTGTCGCGGTCGATCTCGATGATGGATTGCGGCAAGTCGTACTTGAGGTCCGTGTCGAAGAAGAGGAATCGGCCGCTCGCGTTGACTTGGTCGAGAAAGGTGCGCGACACCTCGTTCAAGCGCACCGCGGGCTCGGTGGTCTTGATCACGAATTGCACCGGCAGGCCCGAGGCGCCGGGCAGGGAAGGCAGCTCGAACACCACGATTTTCTCGCCCGCTACCGAATTCATGCGCTCTTGCAGACGCTGGGCCACCACGGTCGCGCCGTCGCGCTCCGCGATCGGGCGCAGCACCAGGCCGTCGAATTGCTGGCCGGGAGCCGCCACCTGAAAGACGTTTTGGATGGCGTGCTCGGATTTGAGTATCTTGTACTCTTCAGCGGCGTAGAGGAGCTTCTGCTGCAGCGTCGCGTCGGGGGCCGATGTCGGCTGTGCCCCCATGAAGCCCTGGTCCTCCTGCGGCGCGAGCTCGCCGTGCGCACTGCGATACAAAAGCGCGATGCTGACGAGCACCAGCACCACGAAAATGGCGGTGACCGGCGTGTAATCGAGACTGCGCTCGAGCCGCCGCTCGTACCACGCCCGCAGGGTCTCGAAGCGCGCATCGATGAACCTGACGAGACGGCTCTCCCAGCCGGTCTGCTCCGCCCGATGGGGCCGCAGCAGCCGCGAGGACATCATCGGAGAGAGCGTGAGCGCGATCACCGCCGATACCGTCACGGCGCCCGCGAGCGTGAACACGAACTCGGTGAACAGCGCGCCGGTCAAGCCTTTCTGGAATCCGATGGGTACATACACGGCCAGCAACACCACCGTCATGGCGAGAATCGCCGTGCCGAGCTCGTGCGCCGCCTGGATCGCCGCGGCGAGCGGCGCCATGCCCCCCTCGAGGTGGCGGTTGACGTTCTCGACCACGATGATCGCATCGTCGACGACGAGACCGATCGCGAGCACCAGCGCGAGCAGCGTGAGCAGATTGATCGAGAAGCCAAGGGCGAGCATGATGCCGAGCGATCCGACCAGCGACAGCGGGATCGCGATCACCGGGATCAATACCGAGCGAAGCGATCCCAGGAAAGCGAAAATCACCAGCATGACGATGACCAGGGCTTCGACCAAGGTCAGCACCACTTCGTGAATCGATGCGTTCACGAAGTCCGTGGAGTCGTACATGATGTGGCTTTCGAGGCCGCGCGGCAGCTGGGCGTGGATGTCGGGAAATACGTCGCGCACGCCCTTGATGACGGCCAGCAGGTTCGCGGCCGGAGCCACCTGTATGCCGATGAAGACCCCGGTGTGCCCATCGACCACGACGCTCGCCTCGTAGCTGTCCGCGCCCAAGGTCACCTGCGCGACGTCGCTCAAGCGCACGTTCGCGCCATTCACCGATTTGACGACGAGCTCGCGGAACTCCTCGAGGGAATGCAGGTTGGTGGTCGAGGTGAGGGTCACCTGGATCATCTGACCCTTGGTGTTGCCGACCGCGGAGACGTAGTCGTTGTTCGCCAGGGCCGATGCCACATCGCTCGCCGTCATCCCATAGGCCTCGAGCTTCTTCGGATCGAGCCAGGCGCGCAGTGAAAAGGTCTGACCGCCGAGGATCTCGGCCGTCTGCACGCCCTCGACGGCCTGCAGGCGCGGCTGCACCACGCGAATCAGGTAATCCGTGATTTCGTTCGAGGCCAGCGTCCGGCTGGTGAAGTCGATGAACATCGCGTCGATGGTCTGTCCGACTTTCACGTTGATGGTCGGCTGCAACGTGCCCGAGGGCAGCTGGTTGAGAACCGAGTTCACCTTGATGTTGATCTCCGCCGCCGCCTTCGAGGTGTCGTAGTTCTGCCGCAGGTACACCGTGATGGTGCTGGTGCTGCTCTGGCTGGTCGAAGTCATGTAGTCGATGCCGTTCGCCTGAGCGACGGCCGCCTCGATCGGCGTCGTGACGAAACCCGCGATGGCCTCCGGGTCGGCGCCGGGGAAGCTGGTCGAGATGGTGACGACGCCGTTCTCGGTGTGCGGATATTCGAGCACCTGGAGCGAGCTGAACGAGCGCAGCCCGACCACGAGGATGACGAGGCTCAGCACGGTGGCGAGCACGGGTCGACGAATGAAGGTATCGGTGAACTTCATACCGCGGCGCCGGCCCTATTCGTTCGGCGGGGAAGGATGGGGCTCGTCCGTGGGCTGCACCGCGTTGTTGACCACGATCGCCGTGCCGTTGCGCAGCTTCATCTGTCCGGCAGACACCACCACGTCGCCCGGCGCAACGCCGCTCAGCACGGCGACCTGGTCGCCGCGGGTATCGCCCAGCTTGACGAAGCGCTGCTGCACGGTGTCGCGCGGCTTGCCACCGCTCGTGCCGTGCTCGACCACGAACACCGTGTTGCCGTACGGGTTATAGGTGATCGCAGTCTGCGGCAGAGTGATTTCACTCGTCGGCGGACCCGCATCGATCGATACGCTCGCGAACATTCCGGGCACCAGCCGGTGGTCGGCATTGCCGAAGGAGGCGCGAATTTGCACGTTGCGGCTCGCCGGGTCGACCTTGGAGTTGATCGACTCGATGACGCCGGGGAATGCGACTCCCGGAAAGGTATCGACGCTCGCCGAGACGGCCTGGCCGCTGCGCACGTCCTTGAGCGCCTGCTGCGGCACGTAGAAATCGATCAGTATCGGATCGAGCGCTTGCAGGGTGACGATGGTCGTCCCTGCAGCGAGGTATTGGCCGAGATCGACCTGCCGGATGCCGAGTCGGCCGGCAAACGGAGCCTTGACGATTTTCTCATCGATGAGCGCGCGTTGTGCGATCACCTGGGCGCGCGCCGCTTTGAGCGTCGAGACGTCCGTGTCGATCACGGCCTGGCTCACCGCCTGTGCTGCAAACTGCTCTTGATCGCGCTTCAAGGTCTGCCCCGCAAGCTCCGCGGCGGCCTCGAGCTGGTCGAGCTTGGCGAAGTCGTCATTCGGCCGCAGCCGCAGCAGCACCTTGCCGGCCGGCACGTCGTTCCCGGAATCGAACTCGATGGCGTCCACTACGCCGGCTGCCTGCGCCGAGAGGTCCGCGCCGCGCACGGCACGCAACGAGCCGATGGCGTGGACCTGCGCCTGCCAGGGGGCTCTCGCGGCCGTCACGGTGGACACGGTCTGTGGGGCCGCCGCCGCCTGCTCCATGAACTTCTTGAAGAACGAGCCCGCAAAGGCCTGCCATCCGAAGACGCCGCCCACGACCAAGGCGACGAGCAGCACCATGACGATGAGCGCCACCGCCATCCGTCGCGGCCCGGGCGCGCGGCCGCCCTCCAGCAGCGGTGTATTCATCATCAAGACGTTCCTTTCGCTGGGGAGACGGGCGCGGCGTCGGAGCGATTCCACCAGCCGCCGCCGAGCGCCTGGAACAGAGCGGCCGTGTCGATGAAGCGCAGCGCACGCGCCTTGACCAGCGCGAGCGTTGCGTTCTGGTACGCCTGCTCGGCCGTGAGCACCTGGAGATAGTTAGCGCCGCCCGCCTTGTATTGTGCTTGCACCAATTTCAAGCTTTCCGCGGCCGATTCCTCGGCGCTCGTCTGGGCCGCGAGAACCTCGGCATCGCCCTCGAGGGCCAGCAAGCAATCCGCGACGTTCTGAAAGGCCGTGAGCACGGTCGCGCGGTAGTTTGCCGCCGCCTGCTGAGCCGCGGCCACGGCCGCCCGACGCTGATGCAGGAGCTGTCCGCCCTTGAACAGCGGCTGGCTGATCCCGCCGGCGAGATTCCAGACGGCGGCGCTGGGTGTGAACAAGTCCGAGAACTTCGGCGAAGCGGCGCCATAGCTGCCCGTCAGGGTGAACTGCGGCAGCATGTTCGCCGTGGCGACGCCGACTTGGGCGGTGGCCTCGTGCAATAGAGCCGAGAATTCACGCACGTCGGGGCGCTGCTCCACCAGGCGCGAGGGCACGCTCACGGGCAGATCCTGCGGCAGGTGCAGGGCGTCGAGCTGAAATGACCCGCCGGCATAGCCCGCGGGAAGCGTCCCTACATAGGTGGCGAGTAGGTCTCTCTCCTGCGCGAGCTGGGTGCGCAGCGTCGGCAAGGTAGCGAGCGTCGCTTGGAGCGTCGCCTGCTGCTGCAGCACGTCGACGCGGGATGCGCCGCCCGCCGTGACGCGCCGTCGGGTGATGTCGAGCTGCGCGCGCTGCGACCGGGCGACTTGCTCCGTCACCGCGACCTGCGCACGGAGCGAGGCTTCCGTGACCGCGGCAGTCACCACGTTGGCTGTGAGCGCGAGATAACTTGCCTCGAGCGAGCTGCGCTCGTAATCCGCCTGTGCCTGCAACGCCTCGACCTGGCGGCGAATACCGCCGAATACATCGAGCGTATAAGCCACGTTCACGCTCGCACTGTTCAAGGTGTAGAGATAGTTCCCGCTGCCCGGCAAACCGAACGAGGCGAGCGACGCATCCGCACGCTCCGCCTGGTAGGTGCCCGTCAAGCTCGGAAAATACGCGCCCCGCTGGGCGGCGACATTCTCGTTAGCCTGCCGGAGGGCCGCCTGCGCGGCCTCGAGCGTCGGGTTGTGATTCAGCGCCTCCTCGATCAGCCCGTTGAGGTCGGGCGATTCAAACAGCGTCCACCACTCCCCCGGGATGTCCTGCGAACTCACGAAGCGCTGCGCTTCGCCGCCGGCGACCGGTGCGGCGGCGGTGGCCGCGGGCAGCGGATGGTCTTCGGGCAGATAGGGACCGGCATCGCGCGGCGGCGGCGGGGACTTGAAGTTGGGTCCGACGGCGCACGCCGCGAGCAGAGCCGCGCCGAGCGCCAGGCAACCCGTCCTTCCCTGCGGGCGCCGCAAGTACACCATCGCCTCAAGCATCGCGGCTGAGTCCGCGCGGCGCGGCGCCGTTGAGAAAAATCTCGACCACCTGATCGATGTGGCCCTGGAAGTCGAGCTTGGCGACGTCCTGAATGGAACCGAACAGCATGCATTCCTGCAGCTCCGCCTTCAGCATGTGTGTGAACAACGCGGCGGCGCGCTCAGGATCGGCGAGGGTCAGCCGGCCGCGGGCGATCTGGCCGCGAAAGTACAGCGCCACCGCGCTCACGATGCGATCTTTTGTGGCGACGCGCATTTTCTCGGCAAGCGCCGGGAAGCGCTGTGCCTCGGTTGCGACGATGCGAAACAGCGCTGCCGCTTGCGGATCGCAGGCACGACCCGTGATGGATCGGCCGATGGCCGTCAGCGCCTGGCGCACCTCCATGCGATCGAGTTCGGCAGTGGCAAAAACGCTTGCCATGTCGCGCTCCACCAGCCGTGAGATAACCGATATCAACAGATCCGCCTTGTTCTTGAAGCGCTCATAAATGGTGCGGGTGGAGACCCCCGCCTCGTGCGCCACCTTGTCGATGCTCGCGGCGCCGAAACCGTCGCGCAGGAAGACTCGGGTTGCTGCCGCAATCAGCGCATCGGTGCGCTCCTGCTCGGTGCCTCGGCGGGGCCGCCCGACGCGGCGGGCGGGGAGCGCATCCTGCTGGATGGATTTGCTGCTGTCGTTCACGCGCGCAAAAATGACACGTGTCGTTTTTCAAAGCAAGCTGTTTTGTGATGCTACCCCACGCTTGCCGTGGGCAGCCGCTCCGCCGAGCCGCTCTCGGAGGCCAGCCATTCGGCGAGGTACCGGGCGGTGCGCCCTGCGCTCGCCGCCGCCACCGCGGCGGGCGGCCCGCAGGCGACGACGCGGCCCCCGAGATCGCCGGCACCGGGCCCCATGTCGATGAGCCAATCGGCGCCGGCGGCGACTCTCATCTCATGCTCGGCCACGATCACCGTGTTGCCCACCTCGACCAGGGCATTCAACTGGATCATGAGCTTGTCGACGTCCGCCGGGTGCAGGCCGATGGTGGGCTCGTCGATGACGTAAAGCGTCGTGCCGCGTTGCTGTCGCTGAAGCTCCGTGATGAGCTTGATGCGCTGAGCTTCTCCGCCGGAGAGCTCGGTGGCCGGCTGACCGAGGCGCAGATATCCCAGCCCAATCTCTCGCAGCAGTTTCAACGTATGGGCAACGGCAGGAGACTCAGCGAAGAATCCCTGCGCTTCCTCGACCGTCATGTCGAGTACCTGGGCAATATGGCGCCCGTGGTATTCAACCTCGAGAGTCTTCGCGTTGTAGCGCGCGCCGTGACAGGTGGGGCACGGGGCGTACACGCTCGGCATGAACAGCAGCTCGACGCACACGAACCCCTCACCCTCGCAGGTTGCGCAGCGGCCCGCCGGCACGTTGAAGGAGAATCGCCCCGCGCTGTAGCGCCGCGCCTTCGCTTGAGGAGTCGCGGCGAACAGGGCGCGCACGGCGTCGAAGAGGCCCGTGTAAGTGGCGAGATTCGAGCGCGGAGTGCGGCCGATCGGCTTCTGATCGATGGTCACGAGGCGCTTGATTCCCGCGAACCCGGGCTCGATGCGCCCGCCGACCGGCGCGAGGGATGCGACCTCGAGCTCGTCCTGCTCCTCGGATGAGGCGGCCGGCTCAGCCCCCAGATGGGCCGCCATGAGCTCCACCAGCGATTGGCTCACCAGACTCGATTTTCCGGAACCCGACACCCCGGTCACGGCCGTGAACACACCGATGGGGAAATCGACGTCGACGCCCTGCAAGTTGTTGCGGCGAATACCTTTGAGGCGCAGCCATCCGCGCGGCGTGCGCGGCTCATGCCGAACCGTGTGATGACCGAACAGATAGCGCGCGGTATGCGAGTGCTCCACGGCGCGCAACCCCTCCGGCGGACCGCTGTAAAGCACGCGGCCGCCGTGCAAGCCGGCGTCGGGACCCACGTCCACGATCCAGTCCGCGTGCCGCATCAGATCGAGATCGTGCTCGACCACGAACAGCGAGTTACCCGCCCGTTTCAGCTGATCGAGCGCTGTGATGAGCGCCTCGGTGTCGGCGGGATGCAAGCCGGCCGAGGGCTCATCGAGCACGTAGATCACGCCGAACAGGTTCGAGCGAATCTGCGTCGCCAGGCGCAAGCGCTGCAGCTCGCCGGGCGAAAGCGATGGAGTACTGCGCTCGATCGAGAGATAGCCCAGACCCAAAGCCCGCAGGGTTTCCACGCGCTCATTGACGTTGCGCGCGATGCGCTGCGCGGCGATGCGCTTCTCCTCGGTGAGCGCGGCCGGCGCCTGCGCGCTCGGGCCGAATCGGCCTTGGGCGGCCGGCAGCAGCACCTCCTCGAGCTCCGTGAGCGAAAGCCGCGACAACGCGCCGATGTCGTAGCCCGCGAAAGTGACCTCGAGCGCCTCGCGCTTCAATCGCTTGCCCTTGCAGCTCGGACACAGGGTTCCAGTCATGAAGCGTGCGACGCGCCTTTTCATGAGCGCGCTTTGCGTGGTCGCGAAGGTTTGCAGCACGTACTTGCGCGCGCCGGTGAAGGTCCCCATGTAGCTGGGCTCCTCCTTGCGCCGCAAGGCGCGGCGCGTTTCTGCCGGTGTGTAGCCCGCATAGACGGGCGCGCTGGGCTGCTCGTCGGTGAACAGGATCCAATCGCGGTCCTTGCGCGGGAGATCGCGCCACGGCGTGTCGACGTCGTAGCCGAGGCTCACCAGGATGTCGCGCAGATTCTGCCCATGCCAGGCAGGCGGCCACGCCGCGATGGCGCGCTCGCGGATGGTGAGTGAGTCATCGGGTACCATCGAGCGCTCGGTCACGTCGTACACGTAGCCGAGACCGTGGCAAGTGGGGCACGCCCCTTGCGGCGTGTTCGGGGAGAAATCCTCCGCATGCAGCATCGGGCGGCCGCGGCGGTAAGTGCCGGCGCGCGAGTAGAGCATCCGCAGGAAGTTCGAGAGCGTGGTCACGCTCCCCACCGAGGAGCGCGTGCTCGGCGATCCGCGCTGCTGCTGCAAGGCGACCGCGGGGGGCAATCCCTCGATCGAGTCGACATCGGGCACGCCCACCTGATCGATGAGACGGCGTGCGTAGGGCGCGACCGATTCGAAATAGCGCCGCTGCGCTTCGGCGTACAGCGTTCCGAATGCGAGCGAGGACTTGCCGGAGCCGGAAATCCCGGTGAACACGACCAGAGCGTCACGCGGAATGTCGACATCCACGCTCTTCAAGTTGTGCTCCCGGGCACCGCGCACTCTTACCAGATTGTCCATGAGGTACAAACATACCGCGTCCGCGGCCCCGATATCGACTTCCTGCTGTCCTGCGGCGAGCGCAGGCAGGTCTGACAGCGGGTTCCTGTGCGCTCCTACAGGTGTGCCCGGCGCGGGGTGCCATATTGGTTCCGTCGGCAACGTGCCGATCACGTAGGAGCCAAGATCAATGGGCATCAATAAGGATCAGGTCGATGGCCGAGTCAAGGAAGCTACCGGTAAGGTTCAAGAGGTTGCCGGCAGGGTGGTGGGTAACCCGACGCAAGAACTCAAAGGCAAAGTGAAGAAGAACGTCGGTCAGGCGCAAGCGGAGCTCGGCGACGCGAAGGAGCGCTTCAAGAGCAACGTGAAGGACGCCGACAAGGATACTCGGCCCTGACGAGGCGGCGCGCCCGCGCGAGCCGCGCGGGCGCGCATTGACCCCTGCAAATTCCTACGCCGGACATTACACTCGCTGGTCGCGCAATTCGGCGCGCTTTGATCGTTCCGGGGAGTGGTGATGTCGTTGCGATGGTTCGGCCTCATGGGACTTGCGGTGATCCCGTGGCTCTCCGCTTCGTCCCAATCTGCCTCGTCCGAGGCTCCGCCTGCCCAGGTGCAGTCGCAACCGAAGGACTCCTCGTTTCTCGGCTACAGCGCCTCGAGCTCGGCGCGCGAGGCGGACTGGGAGGAGAAGTTCCGCGCGGAGATATCGGCGAGCAACGTCCGCGAGAACATGCGGCGGCTCAGCGCGCGCCCGCATCACGTCGGATCGCCCTACGATAAGGACAACGCGGAATGGATCCTCGCTCGATTCAAGGAGTGGGGATTCGATGCCCACATCGAGACCTTCGACGTGCTATTTCCAACCCCGAAGGTGCGGGTCGTGGAAATGATCAAGCCCGCGGCGTTTCGCGCATCGCTGCAGGAGCCGCCCATCGCCGAGGATCCCACCTCGGGCCAAACCTCCGAGCAGCTGCCCACATACAACGCCTATTCCGCGGACGGTGACGTGACCGCCCCGCTGGTTTACGTCAATTATGGCAATCGCGAAGATTACGAGAAGCTCGAGCGGCTCGGAATATCTGTGAAGGGCGCCATCGTCATTGCGCGTTACGGCGGCGGATGGCGCGGCGTCAAGCCGAAAGTGGCGGCGGAGCACGGCGCGATCGGCTGCATCATTTTCTCCGATCCGAAGCGCGACGGTTATTTCGCGGGCGATCAGTATCCGAACGGAGGCTGGCGGCCGAAGGAAGGAGTTCAGCGCGGCAGTGTCATGGACACCGATTATCCCGGAGATCCCTTGACACCCGGCGTCGGCGCCACTGCGCAGGCGAAGCGGCTCGCAATCAAGGACGCGAAGACCATCACCAAGATCCCGGTGCTGCCGATCTCCTACGCCGACGCGCTGCCTCTCATGTCGGCGCTTGCGGGTCCCGTCGCGCCCGCCGAATGGCGTGGCGCTCTGCCGATCACCTATCACGTCGGGTCGGGGCCTGCCGTCGTGCACCTCCAAGTGAGCTCGAATTGGGACATGAAGCCGATCTACGACGTGATCGCGATTCTTCACGGCTCCAAGGACGCGGAGGACTGGGTTCTGCGCGGCAACCACCACGACGCCTGGGTGAACGGCGCCGACGATCCCATCGCGGGACAGGCCGCGATGCTCGAGGAGGCGCGTGCGCTGGGAGATCTTCGCTCGCGCGGGTGGGTGCCGGCACGCACCATCGTCTATTGCGCGTGGGACGGCGAGGAGCCGGGGCTGCTCGGCTCCGTGGAATGGGTCGAGACACATCTCGCCGAGCTGCAGAAGCATGCGGTCGCGTATGTCAATTCCGATACCAACGAGCGCGGCTACATGCTGCCGGAGGGCACGCAGGATCTCGAGAGCTTCATCAGCGCAGTCGCCCGCACCGTCACCGATCCGGAGACGCAGATGACGGTGTATCAGCGCTCGCACCTGTACAGCCTCTCGAAGGCGAAGAGCGCGGAGGAGCGCGCCGCTGTCCGCAAGCGCAACGACCTCGAGGTGACCGCTCTGGGCGATGGCTCCGATTACACGGCTTTTCAGGACTACGCCGGCATCTCCACCTTGAGCGTCGAGTTCGGCGACGAGGACGACGGCACTCAGTATCACTCCATCTACGACGATTTCTACTGGTACACGCACTTCGTGGACACCGACTTTGCCTACGGACGGGCGTTGTCCCAGACCGCCGGCACGGCGATCATGCGGCTCGCAGATGCGGATCTGATCCCGGTGGACTATGCGCCGCAGGCGGAGGCCGTGGCGAAGTACGAGGCGGACCTCGAGAAACTCCTGAAGGAGAAGCAGGACGAATTCAAGGAGCTCGATCTCGAGCTGCAAGAGGGCGTGTTCCGGGCGACCAACGACCCGCATCGCCCGATGATCGCGCCTGTGCCGGAGACGATTCCGCCGTTCATGAACTTTGCGCCCATGAAAAATTCGATCGCGCTCTTGAAGAAGAGTGCGGAGCGCTACTCCCGGCTACTGGCCGCCTACGAAGCGGCGGACTCGCCCGACCTGCCGCGCGAGTCGCTGGCGCTCATCAACGCAGACCTCAAGCGAGTCTCGCGTTTGTTTCTGAATCAGAAGGGGCTGCCGGAGCGTCCCTGGTTCAAGAATCAAGTGTATGCCCCCGGCGCCTATACAGGATACGGCGCCAAGCCCATCGCTGCCGTGCGCGAATATATGGACGAGAAACGCTGGCGCGAGGCGGAAGCGCAGGTGCCGCAGGTCGCGCAAGTGATCGAGAACGTGGCCGCGGGCATCGACAAGGCATCGGCGGATTTCGAGAGGGCGCTGCCCGCGCTGCAGGACGGCACGGCGTCCAGATGACCGCCCCGGACCGGGCGCGGAGCATGAAAGGCACGCTAAGACCCCAATTTAGCGCACGAGGCGGCGAACAACTGTGAACTCGGCTTCAGTTTTGGGCCCGCCGCGTCGATATGCTTGGCTGAGCCAAAGTCGAGGTCGCGTCCGCGGAGTCCCGTGTTGTCCAAGCCGAGCCCTACAAGCAACCGTGTCTTGCTCATCGACGACAATGTCTCCATCCACGGGGATTTTCGCAAGGTACTGAGCTCGAGTCCGCAGGACACCGCGCAAGTGGCGCTTGCCCAGCTCGAGGCGGACCTGTTCGGCGAGCGCAAGAGCACGCCGGCACGCCCGAATTTCGACGTCGACTCCGCCTATCAGGGAAAGGACGGCGTCGCGATGGCCGGCGCGGCGCTCGAGCGTGGTGAGCCGTATGCCATGGCTTTCGTCGACATGCGCATGCCGCCGGGTTGGGATGGCTTGAAGACCATCGAAGAGCTGTGGAAAGTCGATCCGGACGTGCAGGTCGTGATCTGTTCCGCGCACACCGATTATGACTGGTCGGAAGTCATCGAGCGGCTCAATCATTCGGACAAGCTGCTGGTATTGCGCAAGCCCGCCGAGCCGATCGAGGTCCTGCAGTGCGCTACCGCGCTGACGCGCAAGTGGCACAACGAGCGCTTGGTGCGCGACCACATGCAGGAGCTCGAGCAGGTCATCAGTGTACGCACTCGGGGACTGGAGGCTGCGACCCGGCAGCTGCGCCATCTCGCCACCCACGATGCGCTCACCGGCTTGCCGAACCGGGTGCTTCTCGACGATCGCCTCACGCAGGCGATGGCGCACGTGGATCGCGACGGACGGGCATTCGCGTTGATGGTTTGCGATCTCGACCGCTTCAAGCTCGTGAACGACTCCTTGGGGCACGCCGCGGGCGATGAGCTATTGCAGGAAGTCGGCCGCCGCTTATCGGGACTGCTGCGCTCGACCGACACCGTGGCGCGCATCGGGGGCGATGAGTTCGTCATGCTGATCACCTCCATCCAGCAGCCGGAGGACGCAAGGGGATTGGCAATTCGCGCGGTCGAGGTGCTGCAGGCGCCCGTGCGGATCGCGCAGGTCGACGTGCATACCTCGCCGAGCATCGGCATCGCCTTCTACCCCCAGGATGGCAAGACCATCGAGTCGCTGATCGCGCATGCCGACGCGGCCATGTATTGCGCGAAGCAGCGCGGGCGCGGGTGCGTGCAATGCTTCGAAGGCGACATGGGCGCGGGTCTCGACAACCGCGTTCAGCTCGAGAGCGACCTGCATCAGGCAATCGCTCTGAAGCAATTCGAGCTCTACTATCAGCCCAAGGTCCACACCAATACCGGCGCCGTACGCAGCGCCGAGGCGTTGATCCGCTGGGTGCACCCGGAACGCGGCGTGATCGCGCCCGACGCCTTCATTCCCCTCGCGGAGGATTGCGGGCTGATCGGCGCCATCGGCGAGTGGGTGGTGCAGGAGGCGTGCCGGCAGGCGCGCGCTTGGCGCCTCGCCGGACTCGCGCCCATGCGCGTTTCGGTGAACCTCTCGCCGTCGCAGTTCCGCGGCAGCGGCTTGATCCATACCATACGCCGCGCGCTCGACGATGCGGGTCTCGAGCCGCAGTATCTCGAGGTCGAGCTGACCGAGAGCGCGGTGATGAGCGATCCGGAGGAGTCCATCGCCATCCTCGAGCAACTGAGCGCGATGGGCGTGCTCGTGTCGGTGGATGACTTCGGCACCGGCTACTCGAGTATGAGCTACTTGCGGCGGTTGCCGATCGACAAGCTGAAGATCGATCGGGTATTCATCAATGAGATCGTGAGCCGCCCGGAAGACGCTTCGATCGTGCGTGCGATCGTCTCGCTCGCGCACAGCCTGCGGCTCAAGGTGGTGGCGGAGGGAGTGGAGACCCCGGCGCAGCTCGATTTCTTGAAGGCCGTGGGGTGCGATGAGTACCAGGGCTTTCATTTCAGCCGCCCCGTGCCTTCGCGCGAGTTCGAGCGGGTGGTGCGCGAAAAGGCGGCGCAGGGCGATACCTTCACCCAGGAAGACGCGAACCGCACTCACAGCAAGCTCGCCGCGTACCGGCGCAAGTAGCGTCCGCCGCCGCCGCCTGCTACTGTCGCCGCCACATGAGACAAGCATCCGCGACGACTGCATGAGCGAGGAGTCCCGTGTCACGCGATGGATCATGGATCCGCTGCGCGGCAAGACCAGCTTCGGCAACGTGCTCGGCTGGTACGGCGTGGTGGGGTCTCTGGTCTACAGCGCGCTCGGACTCTTCATCGACATCGAAAGTGAGCGGGCGCTGCGGGTGTACGCCATCGGCGGACTCATCTTCAGCGCGTATGTGAGCATCGCGATGTACCGGTGCGCCGTCTCCCTGCGCTCCTCGTTCGTGAGGAACCTGGTGCGAGTCTCCTCGGTCTTGTCTCTCGCGCTGCTGCCGGTTCTCGCCTACCTGGCCTCATCGGGCGTGCTCACTCTCACCGGCCTCGCCGGGATCGAGTGAGGGACGCGACAAGCGGCCGCGATCCGCCCGCGCTCACGGATACTTGTCCTGCACCGCGTCTCTCACCAGATGCGTGTCGTACACCAGCACGATCGATGCGATACGCCCAGTATCCAGATCGAAGTTGAACACGTCGGCACACTCGAAGGACACTCGCGAGCCATCCTTGAGCTGCCAGTCGTAGAGATAGTAGGCGACCGAACGCATGTGTCCTTCCGCGCTCACCAGCACATCGTGCACGGTGAGCTCGCTCCGGCCGGACGCCTCGGCAACCTTGGCGACGTACTCTCGTACCGGGATGCGACCGAGAAACGGGGATTGCACCCACCCGTGCGCGACGCATAATGCGCCCGCTTTCTCGGCGTCGCCGGCCTCGAGGGCTTTCAGGTATTTGCGGACTGCGTGTTGCATGGACTCCTCCCAGTAGGGGTTCCTCGCGCCTGCGCTATGTTCGTCTTGGAAGCGTACTATATGCGCTCGAGCGTCGCCGTGGGGCGCAGGGCGGGTGTTCATGAAGAAAAATAAAATCCGTTGGCTCCCCAAGCCGCAAAAGCACGATTATCCGGCGGCCGAATCGTATTTGAGCCTCGTCATGCGGCCGCGCGAAGCGCGTGCTCTCATAGGCCGAATGAAGCGCGCCCGCGTCGCGGAGTTCGCCGCCAAGGATATCTTCCGAGCCTCGGAGCTGCCCATGCTGCGCAGCACCGACGGCCATGTCGAGCGATATCGCGCGCTGATCATCCTGAAGGAGCCCCTTTCGCCGCTCTTGCTGTGGCGCGACCCGGCGCACCGCAAGCTGCTCATTGCGGACGGCTATCATCGACTCTGTGCGGTGTACACCTTCGACGAGGACGCGATGATTCCTTGCCAGATCGCCTGAGGGGCGTCCGCACTATCCTGCGCGCGGCGCTACGCGCGCTTCCTGGCTTTGGCGGATTTACGGGGCGCCGCGCGCGCCGGCGCGCCTTTTTTCCGGAGACTGGCGCGCAGCGCCTCCACCAAGTCGATGACCTGCGCCTTGGGCCGCTCGGAAGGCGGCGGCTCCTCGGCGAGCGCGTGAGTCTGCTTGCTGCGGATCTTTTCCTGGATGCGCCGCATGAGATCGGCGCGATAGGTGTCCTTGAAGGCCTCGGGTTTGAAGGGGCCCGACATTTGCTCGACCAGCTTGCGCGCCATGGCTATTTCGGCGGAAGTCGCTTTCCTGTCCTTGCCCGACGCGACTGCCTTCTGGACTTGGATCGGGGCGAGCACCTCATTGGCGAAGCGCAGCGTGATCAGCATGAGGGCTTCGCCGTTGGGCACGATCACCGCGAGATGCTGTCGCCCGCGCATCACGAACGTGCCAACGGCCACTCTGCCGGTCGACTGCAATGCCTGACGCAGTAACGAATAGACCTTCTGTCCGCCTTTCTGCGGGCTGAGATAGTAGGGTTTCGTAATACATCGGCGGAATCTGCTCGACGTCGGTGAAGTTCGCGATCTCGATGGTCTCGGAGGCCTTCACGTTGGCATGCTTGAAGTCGGCGTCGGATAGCGCCACGTAATGACCCTTCTCGTACTCATAGCCTTTAACGATATGGGCCCAGTCCACTTCCTTGCCGGTGCTTTTGTTGATGCGCTGATAGCCGACGGGCGAGAAGTCGCGGCTGTCGAGAAAGTGCAGCGCGAGCGAGCCGTCCTTGGACGCGCTGAGTACCTCGACGGGAACGTAGATCAAGCCAAAGGAGATGGCGCCGCGCCAGAGAGTTCTTTGCATGGAATGTCCTCGCGCTTGAATTAATCTATAATAGTATAAATGTTATATAAGTGCATGAAAGAAAAGTACATTAGCATGTCATTGCAGGCGCCCAATCGAAGCCTCCAACGAATCCGAAGCGGGGAGCCGACGCGGTGGTGAAGGCGCGCCGGGCCGCGGCTCAGCATCGCCGACGCCGCGCCATCGCTTCGTGGGCATCCCGCGCGGTTCGGCTCTGCAAAAGGCTGCGCGTCTCGCGCCGAGCGTGGCGCGCGTTCCGCGATGCACCCGGGTTTTTGCAAGCCGGCGCGGTCATCGCCCTTGCGGTGCTCGTCTGGTTCGCACTCAACGGAATCTACCAGGTCATCCGCAAGCCTTCCGAGCTATTCTTTCCCGTAAGCGGGACGCTCAACAAGACTCCTGCGGAGACCTGGCGTGAATATGGGCCGCTCTTTCGCAGCTATTCCACGGACGTCATGACGGCGTCCCTGCTGGCCGCGCTCGCGCAGGTCGAGGGTTCGGGCAATCCGGTGGCGCGAACGTACTGGCGCTGGTCGCTGACACCGGCGCCTTTCGATGTCTACCGCCCCGCATCGAGCGCTGTGGGTATGTATCAGATCACCGACGGGACGTTCCACGAGGCTCGGCGCCTTTGCATCCGCCACCACCGGGTGGTGGCGGACGGTGCCTGGAACGATTGGGATTCCTGCTGGTTCAACTGGCTGTACACGCGGGTCATTCCCGCGCACGCGGTAGAGCTCACCTCCGCTTACCTCGACCGCGCGGTGGCGAGCGTACTCGAGCGTCATCCCGTGCGGGGAGCGACGCTCGCGCGCAAGCAGGACCTCGCGGCGCTCATTCACCTCTGCGGAGCGGGCGCGGGCGATGTATATGCAAGACGCGGCTTGCGCCTCGCCGAGGGTCAGCGATGCGGGGATCACGAAGCTCGCGACTATCTTGCGCGGGTGAACGCGCAGCAGCGGACTTTTGAAAATCTCATGAGCGAATGATGCGCACCGCGCTGCTCTATGGCTTGCTCGCCCTCGCCGTGAGCGCTCACGCGCAGACAAAAGCCTGCGGGCCGCAAACGACCGAGGTCATGAGCGTTGGAGTCTCCACCCTGTGCCTGCACATCGAGCAGGCGAGCCCCGCGCGAACGAAGCTGCTGCACACCTGGGTTCGGCGCTCCGCGGACATCGTTGCGCAATACTACGGCCGCTTTCCGGCGCCGCTCGTCTCACTCGATCTCGGCATCATGGACGGCGCGGGCATCGGCGGCGGGCACACGATCAACGAAGGGGGCCTGTCGATCCACGTCGGCGTGGGGCGCGATGCCGCAGCCGAGGGACTGGCGAACGACTGGGTGCTGGTACACGAAATGGTACATCTCGCGCTGCCGGAGATCGGCCGCCGGCACGACTGGCTGGCGGAAGGCCTCGCGGTGTACGTCGAGGGCATCGCACGCGCGCAGGCCGGCAATCGCGCCATCGCGGACGTGTGGGCCGAGGACCGGCGCTCGATGCCATTGGGATTACCCCGCGAGGGAGAGGGAGGCATGGATCAGACCCCGACGTGGGCCCGCAAGTACTGGGGAGGGGCGCTCTTCTGCCTGCAGGCGGACGTGCAGATCCGGCAACGTACCGGCAATCGGCAGGGGCTCCAGGCGGCGTTGCGCGCGATTCTCGATGCAACGGGAGGCTATGCTGCGGAGAGAGACATCGGCGATGTGCTGCGCATCGGCGATGCGGCCACGGGCGCTCGGGCGCTCGAGGATCTCTACGAGCGGGAAAGGACGACGCCCGCGGTCATCGATCTGGACGCGCTTTGGCGCTCGCTCGGAGTGCCGAACGACCCGCTGACCGAGCCTTTCGACGATCACGCGCCGCTCGCCGCCATCCGCATCGCCATTACGCGCCCTTAGGGCTTATCATTTCCAATCCATGTGTCTGATCCTGCTGGCGTGGCGCGTGCATCCGGAGTTTCCGTGCGTGCTCGCCGCCAATCGCGACGAGCTTCACGAACGCGCAACCGCGGCCGCCGACTGGTGGTCCGGCGAGGCGGGCATCCTGGCGGGTCGTGACCTGCACGCGGGAGGCACTTGGCTCGGCGTCACTCGGTGCGGGCGTTTCGCGGCTCTCACCAACTTCAGGGATGGCGGTACGCGGCGGGCGACTGCGCCGAGCCGCGGTATGCTGGTGAGCGAGTTGCTCGAGTCCGGACGGAGCGTCCCGGAGAGCCTGCGCTATCTCGAGCGCGAGGGTCCCCGGTACAACCCCTTCAATATTCTGTTCAGCGACGGACGACGGCTCGGCATCTACGAAAGTGTTCTCGGCAAGGGGCGGGAGCTCGGCCCCGGTGTCTTCGGCCTGTCCAATCACTTGCTCGACACGCCTTGGCCCAAGGTCGAGAACGCGAAGAGCGCCCTCACCGCGGCACTCGCCGACCCTCGCGATACCGACGCCATTTTGCACTTGCTGCGCGATGATCGGCGGGCGAGCGATGGCGATTTGCCGCGCACCGGCGCGACGCTCGAATGGGAGCGGCTGCTGTCGAGCGCGTTCGTGCGCGCGCCGGACTACGGGACTCGGTGCTCGACGCTGTTTCGCGTCGATTTACGGGGCGCCGCGGTGTTCTACGAATGGTCGTGGGATCGCACGGGGGAGGCGAGCGGCACGCGCTGTTTCGATTTCGCCATCGAAGGCTTCGATGCGCCTTCGCCCTGAGGGCGGTCGAGGATACGCCGCCCGGTTCGCGCGTGCGGCCCGCGTGGCGCCCTGCGTCTGTCTCGCGGCATGCGTGTCATCGCATCAGTTGATCGGTGCGGCGCGCGCACCCATACCGGCCGACCAGGTACAGCTCTACACCGAGACGCCGCTTCGGCCGTACGAGCGCATCGCCGTGGTGAGTGCGTCGAGCAAGCGCTCCTGGTCGTTCACCTTCGAGGGCAAGGCTCTGGTGGTGGTGCGGCGGCTGAAGGAGGAGGCCGGCAAGCTCGGCGCGAACGGCGTGCTGCTCGAAGGCATCACCGACGAATCGGGCGCGGCGATCGGCACCGATATCGGGCGCAGCTATCAGGGCCCGCGCGGTACCATCGATGTGGGCGTGGGCGTCTCGACCCTCACGCTGCAACGCTATGGACGCGCGATAGCGATCTACCTGCCCGAACGCTGATCAGCGCCGCCGCGGGGCGGGACATCAGCGCGGCGCCGGGAACTCCTGTGCGGCGGCCACGATCCATTCGCGAAATCGCGCCACCTTGGGCAGGTCCAGATAAGCGCGCGGACAGACGAACCAATACGCCGATCCGTGCGGCATCACATCCTTGCTCGCCAGCCGAAGCGTGCCTTTCGCCAAGGAGCGCGCGACCATGGTCCAGCGCGTGAGCGCGAATCCCAATCCTTCCTCCGCTGCAACGAGCAGTCCCGCCGAGTCGTCGATGACCGGCGGACGGGAGAGCCACTCGATCTGCGTGTCGGACTTCTGCCAGACGCGCCAGGGCGGATCGTCGCCCTCGAGTAGAGGATACTCACGCAGGTCGGCGCTGCGCTCGAGCATGCCGTGGCGCTTGATGAGCTCGGGCGTAGCGACGGGCACGATCCAGTCGTCGAGCAGCTTCTCGCAGTGCAGATTGGGGTAGTTGCCGCGGCCGTATCGGAGGGCGACATGCATGGCGGTTCGTGAGAAGTCCACGAGCTCCCAGGAAGTGTGAAAGCGCAGCTCGATCTCAGGATGTTTGCGCCGCAATGAGCGTATGCGCGGCAACAGCCAGGCCTGCAGGAACGAGCCCGTCAACGTGATTTGCAACGGCCCGGCGCGTCCGTGCTGCTTGAGGAAATGCACGGCCGATTCGAGCTTCTCCAGCCCGTCCCGGATCGCGGGCAGGAGCTCGAGCCCTTCCTCGGTAATCTCGACGCGTCGACCGCTGCGTCGAAACAGCGGGACCTGAATATAGGCCTCCAGCGTCTTAATCTGCTGGCTCACCGCCGCGGGCGTGACATTCAGGGCATCGGCCGCGACGGAGAAATTGAGGTGCGTGGCGACGGCCTCGAATACGCGCAAAGCCCCGAGGGGCATCCTTCCATAGGCCGATGGCATGCTCACATCATGAACGAATTTCATCTCATCGCAAGACTGGCTCAGGCATTGTTGGCCAGCGGGGAAGATCCCCGACGGGAGTTTCATTGAATCGACGGACTCTGCTCGAGTTGCTGGCATCTTTGCCGTTGCTGTCGCGAGCACTCGGCGCGCGCGCAGCCGGCGCTGCTCGCAGCCCCTTGCGTGCGCGGGTGAGGCCGGGCGATCCAGGCTGGCCCGCGCTCGCGGATTGGTCCCGGCTCAACAAGAAAGTCGAGGGACGGCTCGTCGTTCCGAGATCTCCCTTGGCGGAGTGCGTACCCGAGAGCTGCCGCGGCGCGCTCGACTCGCTCAAGAACCCGTTCTACCTCGGGGATGAGGTGGGGTTGACTCAAACGAGCGGATGGGTCGAGGCCTGGACCTCGCAGCAGAGCGCCTACGCGGTCGCCGCGGCGAATACGCAGGATGTGATCGCGGCGGTGAACTTCGCGCGCGAGCACCGCTTGCGCCTCGTCGTCAAGGGCGGCGGGCACAGCTATCAAGGGACCTCGCAGGGGGCGGACTCGCTGCTGATCTGGACCCGCTCGATGAACGCGGTGGTATTGCACGAGGCGTTCATCCCGCAAGGCTGCGGCGGCAAGCGGAGGCCGGAGCCGGCCGTCTCGATCGAGGCGGGCGCCATGTGGATCGATGCCTACCAGGCGGTGACGACTCGAGCGGGGCGCTACGTGCAAGGCGGCGGTTGCACGACCGTGGGCGTCGCGGGGCTCGTGCAGAGCGGAGGATTCGGCAGCTTTTCCAAGAATTTCGGTTGCGCGGCGGCGGGTTTGCTCGAGGCGGAAATCGTCACCGCCGACGGAGTCGCACGCATCGTGAATGCATGTCAGCAGCCCGATCTGTTCTTTGCCCTGCGGGGCGGCGGCGGCGGCAGCTTCGGAGTCGTGACACGCCTGGTGCTGCGCACGCGCCCGCTCCCGCAAAGCTTCGGCGGAGTCTTCGGCGCGGTTGCCGCCAGCTCGGACGCGGCGTACCGCCGGCTGATCGCCAAGGCCATCGGCTTCTACCGCGACCGGCTGTTCGGACCCCACTGGGGAGAGCAGCTCGGTTTCCGCAAGGACAACGTACTGCAACTCGCTCTGGTGTTCCAAGGACTCGGCCAGGCCGAGGTGGAGGCTCTCTGGTCGCCGTTCCTCGATTGGATAAGAGCCGACCCCAACTATCGCTTCGCGCGCGAGGTGAAGATCATGAGCTTGCCTGCACGGCATTTCTGGGATGCGGAGTTCCTGAAGCAGCACGCTCCGGCCGTGATGGTCGGCGACGGCCGCCCTGCGGCGCCGGCGCATCATTTCGTGTGGGCGGGCGATGAGGACGAGGTGGGGTGGTTCATTCACGGTTATCGCTCGGCGTTCTTGCCGAGCCGCCTGCTCGCCGACCAGGCTCGGCTCGCCGACGCGCTGTTCGCCGCGTCCCGTCACTGGCGGCTGACACTGCACTTCAACAAGGGGCTCGCGGGAGCGCCGCCGGAGGAGCTGGCCGCCGCGAGGGAGACTGCGCTCAACCCTGAGGCGCTCGATGCGTTTGCGCTCGCGATCTGCGCCGGGGGCGGGGCGCCCGCGTTTGCCGGCATGCCGGGACCTGACCTTGCGGCTGCGCGGACCGATGCGGCGGAAATCAATCGAGCCATGGACGAGCTGCTGCGGGTCGCGCCCGACGCCGGCTCGTACGTGTCGGAGGCCAATTACTTCGAGCCGCGATGGCAGAGCTCCTTCTGGGGTACGAACTACGGCAAGCTCGCGGCGGTGAAAGGCGCTTGCGATCCGGAAGGGTTGTTCTGGGTGCATCACGGCGTCGGCAGCGAGGAGTGGAGCGATGACGGCTTCACGCCTCGAACGGGCTGAGCCGCGCAGGGGGGCGAGGGGGATCGTATTGCACGGTGGAGCACCAAAGCTCACTATATCGCCTGCCGTTTCCACCACTCGGGGATGAAATATCGTGACAGCAGCTCGTTCACTTGCGTTCGGCGCCCTGCTCTTGCTCGGTGCGGGCACCGCATACGCGGATCGATACTCGGATACCGTGCAGCTCTTCAAGAACTCGGGCTCGAGCGCCGCGTTCTTCAATCACTGCTACGCCTATGCCGTGTTTCCGACCATCGGCGAAGGCGGCTTCATCGCCGGCGGCGCGCACGGTACCGGGCGCGTCTACGTCGGCGGCACTTATACGGGGGATAGCAGCATGACGCAGCTCAGCCTCGGTTTTCAGGCCGGCGGCAAGGCGTATAGCGAAATCGTCTTCTTCGAGGACAAGCGCGCGCTCGACGAGTTCGAATCCGGGTCCTTCGAGTTTGCCGCGGGCGCAAGCGCCATCGCGGTTACGGCCGGGGCGAATGCGAGCGCGGGGACCACGGGTGCGGAGTCGGGCGCGAGCGGCGGCAAGAAGGACGCCACCACCGACGCGGCAGGTTACTTCAAGGGGATGGCGGTGTTCACCATTGCGAAGGGCGGCCTCATGTACGCGGTCGCCGTTGCCGGCCAGAAATTCGACTACACGCCGCGAGTACAGCCCTGAAGGCATAGATCCTTGCGCTGGCTGCACCAGGCCGCCCTGTTCGCGCCGGCGGATCGTCCGCGGGACATTTGCATCTTGCGGCTCTCGGCGATCGGCGACACCTGCCACACGGTGCCGGTCATCCGCGCCCTGCAGCACGCATGGCCGGATTGCCGCATCACCTGGATCATCGGTCGCGTCGAGTCGACGCTCATGTCGCTCGTTCCCGGTGTCGAGCTGCTGTCCGTCGACAAGCGCGGTTTCCCGGCCGAGCTCGTGCGGCTGCGCAGCGTCCTCGCCTCCCGCCGTTTCGATCTGCTCCTGCACATGCAGGCGAGCATGCGCGCGAGCCTGCTGAGCACGCTGGTACGCGCTCCCGTCAAGCTCGGGTTCGATCGGGCGAGAGCCCGCGAGCTGCAATGGCTGTTCACGAACCGGCGGATCGCTCCGCGGCGGCGCGAGCACGTGCTCGACAGCTTCATGGGATTCCTGGATGCACTCGGGATCACGCAGCATCCCGCGGTGTGGGACCTGCCGTTGCCCGCCGATGCGCTCGCGTATGCTCGCGCGGTGATTCCCGACGGGCGGCCCACCCTGCTGGTGAGCGCGTGCTCGAGTCACGCGCTGCGCAACTGGCGTGCGCAGCGCTACGCACAGGTGTGCGACCACGCCGCGCAGCGCTGGGACATGCGGGTGGTGCTGTGCGGCGGCTCGAGCGCGGTCGAGCGCACAATGGGCGATGACATTCTCGCGCGCACCGCCTCGCACCCCGTCGACCAGATCGGACGCGACACACTGCCGCAAATGCTCGCGTTGCTGGGCGCGGGAACGGTGCTGCTCACGCCGGACTCGGGACCCGCGCACATGGCCGGGATGGTGGGTACACCGGTGATCGGACTCTACGCGGCCACCAATCCTGCCCGCAGCGGACCCTATCTCAGCCGGGAATGGTGCGTCGATCGATTTGCAGAGGCTGCGCGAACGTTCCTGGGGCGCGAGCCCGAGGAACTTCCCTGGAACGTGAAGATCGAGAGACCCGGCGTCATGGACTTGATCGAGCCGTCAGCGGTAATCGACAAGCTCGATCGGCTCATGGAGCGGCGCACCCCGGCGGCGAAGCGGGCGCAGTCGCCCACCCCGCCGCAGGTGCGAGCCTAGAACGGCAATCCGTGCGCCTGGCCGCCCATGCACATGATCATGGGAATGGACAAGATGAAGTTGATGCGCGAGGCGCGGCCTGCGGTTTTGCGAGCTGCAGCCTTCTCCTCATCGGTCGCCGGCACGATGCCGAGGATCTTCTTTTGATTGGGCCAGATGAAGACCCACACGTTGAACAGCATGATCGTACCGAGCCACGCACCGACCCCGATCACGCGAAAGCCGGATTGCAGCGTAAATGCCGCCACGACCCTGTCCGAGCCGTAAGCCGTCGCGAGGTAGAACGCGCCCGTGACCCAGGTCGCGACCGCCGCCCAGCGGAACCAAAGCAGGGCGCGCGGGGCGATGTACTTGCTGATTCCCGCGCCGCCCGGGCCGCCCTTGTCGGCCGCCGCAACGGCGAGCCCCGGAGTCTGCACCACGTTGAAATAGTAAAGCAGACCGATCCACATCACGCCGGACAGGATGTGCAGCCAGCGATCGAGGCTCGCGGCATGAAATCCGGCGGTGTTGCTCATCCAGTAGGCGAGCCCCACGCCTATGACGATTGCGAGCACCACGCCGGTCGTGATGGCGCCCTTGACGGTATTGAGCGGATGCATTGATTCGACCCCTATGGTTATTTTAGTCGGCTGCCGATTGTAGTCGATGTTCGCGGCGACGTCATGGAGGCGCGCTGCCGCCCGGCGCCTCGGCCAGCGGGTCCACGTCGTGGAACTTGCTGTAATCGATGCGCAGCATGCTGCCGTCCCGCTCGAGGATATCGCGAAAGGTCGCATTCCAGCGGAGGGCCGAGGCCTGATATTCGCCGCGGGCCATGAGCACCTGACCGGTGGTCTCGTCCGTCCCGCTCAAGCTCAGGATGAAGATCGCCTCGCGGCCATCGAGCGTCTGCGAGGTCTCATCCTTGAGCGGGCTGGCATCGTCGATGACGTGCATGATGTTCCAGCCGAGCGAGAAGATGGGGTGCTGCGAGCGTACGAGCGGCAAATCGATGATGCGGCGGATCCGGTAACCCTCCGAGGTGACGTCGTTACGCAGCATGCGCAGCTGCGCCGATGCGTTCTGAACGACGTTCTGGCGCTCGTTGGCGGCGCGAAACATGAGGGTGAGCTTGCCGTCGATGGGCCGCACCACGGCGTATCGAGAGAATAGGAAGCGGGCCCTGGGACGCGAGAAGCGTGCGAACATGAGGCCCGTGATGAGGGCGAGCATCAACAGGCCGGTGAAGATCTCGATCATCGCCACCGTGTGGCCGTATAAAGTCTGGGGATGCATTTCCCCGTAACCCACGGTCGCGAGCGTCTCGACGCTGAAGAAGAAGTCCCCGAGAAATCCCGGCGGGCTCAAGTTGGCGATGCAATTGGGCACGAGATGGAAAAGACAGCCGAACAGGACGTCGAAGAGCAGGAAGAAGGCGATGATCGTGGCGAACAGCCGCGGCCAGCTCGCCTTCATGCAATAGTGGTAGAGATCCTGAAGTACCTCCCTGGGGATGCCCTGACTGATCACGTCGCGCAAGCCCACGCGGGTGCGCCGCATGCTTCGCGGTCCCGCCACGCTCGCCCGTCGCGGCGTGTCCGATGGGTCGTTGCTCATCGCCATGATTCTCGTTCCGACGTTGAGTGCGGGGAGGCACAGTTTATACAATTCGGCGCGACGGCGATCGATGGAGGAAATCAGTGACCTTGCGAGCGTGGGCGGCCTTTGCGGCCTTGTGTGTGATCTGGGGGATCCCGTACTTCCTGATCAAGGTGGCCGTGGTGGAGATTCCGCCGCTGCTCCTCGCCTGGTCCCGCGTGTTGCTCGCAACCGCCGTCCTGCTGCCGGTTGCCTGGAGGCGGGGTGCGCTCGGGTGCTTGCGCGGGCACACGGCGGCTCTTTGCGCATTCGCCCTCGCCGAGTTTGCGATTCCGTTTGCCGCGATCTCCTGCGGCGAGCAGTGGATAAGCTCGTCCGTCACCGGCATCCTGATCGCCACGGTGCCGCTCTGGGTGGTGTTGCTGGCGCGCTCGTTCGGCGTGCACGAGCCGCTCGGCGTGCGGCGCATGATTGGTCTCGCCCTGGGCTTCATCGGCGTCGTCGCGCTGCTCGGTTTCGGCACGATCTCGGGCCCGTGGGGTTGGGCTGGCGTCGCGTGCATGTTGATGGCGGCGCTCGGTTACGCGGTGGGCCCCTTGATCATTCAACGTCACCTGCGCGACCTCGATGCGGTTGGCCCTCTGGCGACGTGCCTCGCGATCGCGGCAGTGCTGCTCGCGCTGCCGGCGATGCGCGTGTTGCCGGCGCACTGGCCGGGCGCCGCGGCGCTAGCGTCGCTGGTGGTGCTCGGCGTTCCGTGCACGGCGATCGCCATGCTGCTGATGTTCTACCTGGTCAGTCACGCGGGGGCTTCGCGCGCGACTCTCATCACCTACATCAATCCCGCGGTCGCCTCGCTGCTCGGGATCGGACTTCTCGATGAGCACCTCGGGGCCGGCGGCATTGTCGCTTTCGGGATGATCCTCGCCGGATCCTGGCTCGCGTCGCGCGGCGCCGCGCGGCGGCCCGAGCCGCAGCTCGCGGCGGAGCGATAGGCGAGGCCCGCTAGGGTGCTTTTGCGCGCGCGCGGCTGAAGGCCGCAATCGCCGCGAGCATCTCGTCCCTCACTTGCGCATCAGTGCGTCCGCTGCGCGCCGGTACGTGAAAGGAGTGGTCGGCGCCTGCGAGCAAGATCAGCTGCGCGCGCGCGCCGAGGGTCTCGATCAGCGGCGCAAGCTGCGCGGGCGTTGCGAACTCGTCGCGCGAGCCTTGCAAGAACAGCATGGGAACCTCGATGCGCTCCAGATGCGCACCGCGGGCAGCCGAGGGCTGCTGCGGCGGATGCAGAGGAAATCCCAGGAACACCAGGCCTCGGACTCCCGTGAGCGGATTGCTCGCCTGCGCCTGCGATGTCATGCGCCCGCCGAACGACTTTCCGCCCGCGAGAAGAGGAAGGGAGGGGGCGAGTCTTGCTGCCGTGCCGACGGCAGCGCGCACCGTGGCGTGACAGAGGGGAGGGGGATCCGGCCGGCGGCTTCCGCGCGCCATGTAGGGGAACTCGTAGCGCAACGTGGCGATGCCGACGTCCGCGAGACCGCCTGCCATGCCCCCCAAGAACCCGTGACGCATGCCGGCGCCGGCTCCGTGAGCCAGCACGAGGAGTGCGTGTGCATGCGGTGCGCGCTGCAGGAGCGCCGGCACGCGCGTCGAACCGTCGACGTCGATGGTCAGCGTTTCGGAATCGGAGAGCGTCACCCGCCGAGTATGCGCGAGAGCATGCGCGCGGGCGAACGCGCGCTTACTTCATCTTCGTCGTATTGGAATCGTCGTTCTTACCGCGAGCTTTGGCGCGCTGCTCGGCTTGCTCGAGGTCCGCCTGTTCATCAGGCCGCACGTCGGGTCCCTTGCTGATCTTCGCCTTGCCCTGCGGCGAGTTGACGAACTTGCGCTCGGCCTCGTTGAACTCCGCCGCGGCCTCCGGGTTTCCCTCGCCGTGATTGGTGCCCTTCTCTTTCATCGTGCGCTCCTCGGTTTGTCGTGAACGAGTTGCACATAAGCTTCGGTCGCCATGCGGCCCATTGCGAGTCGCGGGCGGAGCCGAGTGATGTAGGCGATATCTGACCGCAGCGGTGTTTTTAGGCGGGGTGACATAAGGCGAATTCGTCGAGGTTGTCGTTACCGAGCGACGCCCGTCACGGTATCCTTCGACGCAGTTCGCCAATATCCTCGACATCAGCTTCGGGATGCGTGGACCGCTTGATGGGCACACCAATCAATACCCCATTGACCAGCGAAATTTGGCATTTGACGATCGACGATTTGCTCGAGCCGGTTGCGGCTGCGCCCTCCCTCGGCGGTCCCGGTCCCTTCGTGATCAACCTGAGCGCATCGACTGCGCCCATCAGCCTGCCGATGAAGGCCGTTGCGGATCATCCCGGCACCCACCTGTACCAGATTCAACGCACCGAGGACCGGCGTGTGCGCTACCGCTTGAGGCTCGGACCGTTCGAGACCGAGGGGCAGGCAGAAGCACTGCTGCCGGTCGTGCGTGAGGTTTATCCGAGCGCATTCACCGCGAGCGCCGAGCCCGAGGATGTACGCGCCATCGATTCGATCAAGACGAAGATCGAGGCTCAGCAACTCGCCGTGGTAAAGGCCGCCTTGAGCAAAGCCGCGGCTGCACCGCTCCCGAGTGCCCCGCGCTACGGCGCCGCGCGCGGGGCCCCAACCGAGCCCCCGCGCGATCCGCCGTCCACGACAGCCCGTGTCGACGGGGAAGTGCTTCCAGCGAGCCCGCCAGCCGCCTGGTTGGCGCTGCAAACGCCGAGCACCGCACCCGAGGTGCGCACCGTCGAGCTCGATTCTCCGCCTCCCAAGCCGGCCGCCAGCGTCAAGGCTGCCGTGCGCGAGAGGGCAGCCTCCGCCCCGGTATTCGCACCAGCTCGATGGTCCGCATCCGCTCGAGCGTTCGTACCCAACACAGGCTTGGCACCTCCCGCGGGCGCGCCTGCGCCGGGGCCGCCGCCGCCGCGAGCGGTGGCTACAGCGGTTCCGGTGGCGCCCACCGCCATCCCGGTGGCGCAGCGGGCCGATTCATTGATTCCGGTGCTCTCCGACAGCATGGCTGTGCCGCGCCGCACGGCCCCCGTGCGGGTGTCTGCGCCGTCGGTACCAGTCCCGAGAGTGACCGCGGGGCCGGCCGCAGCGACGCCTGTACCGGCCCCAGCCACGCCCGCGCCCACAGCAGCCGCACGTGTGTCCGCCGCACCGGCGGCCACCGCACCTACACTCGCGTCGGCCGCACCGACACTCGCGCCCGCACCAGCCGCACCCGTGCACGCACCAGCCGCACCTGTGCCCGCACCAGCCGCACCTGTGCCCATGGCAGCCGCGCCCGTGCCCATGGCAGCCGCACCCGTGCCCACGGCAGCCGCACCCGTGCCCACGGCAGCCGCACCCGTGCCCACGGCAGCCGCACCTGTGCCCACGGCAGCCGCACCTGTGCCCACGATCGCCACGCCTGCATCCGCCGCCCCGGCCACGCCCGCACGGGGGGTAACCGCGACCGCGCCTGCTGCCTCGGCGACGTCGCTGGCTGCCGCCACCCCGGTGCCGACACCAGCACGGACGGCCGCCGCCGCGGCTGTGCCGCCGCCGCGGCGATCCGAGGCCCTGGGCACACCGCTCTCGAGCCTGGACACGACACAGACCCTGCGCCCGTTGACGCCCAAAGAGTTGGAAGATGCGTCGGCGCTGCGTTGGTTCGTCATCCAGCTCTCGTGTTCGGAGGAAGCGTTCGATCCGGACGCGCTGCCGTACCTCGATATTTTCACCGAGTACCGGCTGTATTCGGTCTCGGGAATGGACCAGGGCAAGCTGGTGCATATCCTACGTCTGGGGTTTTTCTCCGAGGAGTCCCACGCCAAGGCGGTCGCGGGCTACCTTGGATCGTTCTACGAGAGTCCCGTCATCAAGCGCGTCAGTGCCGCCGAGCGCACGCGCTTTGCCCAGCACCGCGTCGAGGCGCGCAAGGACATCGGTGCGACGGGCAGGCATGCAGTCATCGAAATCACGGACCAGCGGGTGATTCGTCCCAAGCGGCCGGGCAACCCAGCGGGCCCACCCATGTCGCCGACCCCGCCGTCCGCCAGGGTCAGATAAACGCGAGCGCCGAGCGACGGGCCGGCGTGCGGGTGCAGACTTCCGCGGAGCGGAGGCGCAGAATTCCCCAACGATAACACCGGCTCCGGCGACGGGAGGGCCTGCCGCGAAGGAGCCGCGTAGGCACAACGGCTTTGGGGGGGACCATGAATAAGCTAGTAGGACGCAAGGCATTGGTCACGGGAGGGGCGCGCGGTATCGGTCGCGCGATTGCGCGGGCGCTCGCCGCCGAAGGCGCCGATGTGGCGATCAATTTTCAATCGAGCGGGGCGGATGCGGAGGCCTTGGCCGCCGAATTGGGCAACGCAGGCCGTCATACGCTGCTCTTCAAGGGCAGCGTCGCGGAGCGAGAGACCTGGAACGGCATGATGGAGCAGATTCAACAGGCGTGGGGCCGCCTGGACATCCTGGTGAACAATGCCGGCATCACGCGCGACAAGACGCTGCGCAAGATGACGGACGATGACTGGATGTGCGTCCTCAACACCAATCTCAATGCCTGCTATCTCGGGGTAACGGCGGCGATGCCGATGATGGTCGAGCAGAAGTACGGCCGCATCATCAACATCAGCTCTTTCGTGGGTCAGGCGGGCAACTTCGGGCAAGCCAACTACGCGGCGAGCAAAGGCGGCATCATCGCGTTCACGAAGACGGCGGCGATGGAGCTCGCGAAACACAACGTGACCTGCAATTCGCTCGCGCCCGGTTTCACCGAGACCGGCATGCTCGCGAAGGTTCCCGAACAGGTGCAGGCGCAAATCCTCGCGCGTATTCCGATGGGACGATTTGGAGCGCCCGATGAGATCGCGCGCGCGGTCCTGTTCCTGGCCGCGGATGGGGATTACGTCACGGGGCAGCAGATCAATGTGAACGGCGGGGTCTACATGTAGGCTTGCCGCGAGCTCCGGCGAGCTCCGGCGAGCTCTAGCGTGCCGCGAGCCACTCGGCGATCGCCGGCGGCACCTGGCGCTGCGCACGTGCGCTCACGTACATGCCGATGTGACCCAAGTCGAGCTCGAGCGTGGTGAAGTCGCTGCTGCGGGTGAGGCCGCGCAGCGCCGCCGACGAGGCGGGCGGCACGAGGTGATCGCGCGTGCCGATGAGGTTGAGAATCGGCAGCTCGAGCGTGCGCAGGTCTACGCTGCGCCCGCCGATCGCAAGGCCGCCCCGCACGAATCGGTTCTGCTGATAAAACCACACGACGAACTCTCGAAAAGCCGCACCCGCCTGATCTGGACTGTCGTAGATCCAGCGCTCGACACGCATGAAGTTCTCGATGCGTGCCTGATCGGCCTCGCCGCGCAGCAGGTCCACGTATTTCTGCTGCGACAGGCGAAACGGCATGAGCGCGAGGAACAGCTGGTTGAGCACATCGCCGGAGACGTTGGCGTGGCCCACCCAGGCGTCCACGTCGATCTTGCGTGCCCACTTCGACAAAAGATCGGTGCTCGTGTGAAAATCCACCGGCGTCACCATGGTGATCAGGTTGCGCACGCGCTCGGGATGCAAGGCCGCGAAGCAAAGGCTGAATACCCCTCCCTGACAAACGCCGAGCAGGTTGAGCGCGTCGAGCCCCCTGACTTTCAAGATCTCGTCGATGCAGCCGGCGAGCTGATCTTCCAGGTAGTCCTCGAGGGTCGTGAAACGATCTGCACCGTCGGGGTATCCCCAGTCGATGAGATACAAGTCCAAGCCGCGCGACAACAGCCCGCGGATGAGCGAGCGATCCGGCTCGAGGTCCATCATGTAGGGTCGGTTCACCAGCGCATAAACGATGAGTAGCGGAACGGCGCTCGGGGTGGGGGAGATCGGGCGATAGCGATACAAACGCACCTTTCCCGATCGCCACACTTCGTCTTTCTCGGTGCACCCGGGTGCGCAATGCCTTGCGGCCGACAGGGCCGCATACAACCGGCTCGTCACCGCTTGCCTCTGCCACGCGGCGTTTTCGCCGCGGCGGTGCGCTTCTTGGCGGCGGGACGGGCGGGGATGTCGCGCTTGCGCTTCGTTTCGCGTAGCTGCTGCTCGAGGGCGCGCACGCGCAGAGACAGGGAATTGATTTCGCGGCGCGTCGGCCAATCGAGCCATTTGGCCCAAGGCTCGACGGAGGCCGCGGACTCCTCGCGCCAATCGCCCGCCGCCTTCAAAGCGTCCGCGAGCGCCGCGCCAAACGCCTCGCCATGGGCCATGCGGGCATAGGCTTCTTCGGCGCAATCGATCCAGGCATCGTACAACTCGTGAAGTGCCTCGGCCGTCGGCGGCGCAGCCGGCGCGCCCAGGCGAGACACGAACGCCCGCGCAGCTTCAGCCAAGGCGTCCGACCACAGGCGCCTGAGCCGCCGCTGGGCGTGATCCAGACTTCGCCACGCCGCGGCGGCGCGCTGTAGGCGCTCTTGCTGTTCGCGCGCCGGCCCGAGCGCGGGCGCTTCCTCGGCGGCCGCCGGCGAACCGCCGGGCGCAGACCCTCCCAACATTCCATCGAGCACACGGCCGAACTGATCGCGCAGAAACTCGCCGAATGCGGCGGCTGCCGCTTGCGAATCCGCCCTGCTTTGATGGAACGCGCGCGCGGCCGCCGCGAATTGCTCGGCGTCGAAGAACGGCGCGAACGGCGGCGATTGCCCGAATTTGCCGGACGGAGAGGCATCCGCCGGCGGATTGAAAAGGGCAGCGAACGCTTGCCACTGTCGCCCAGCTTCAGCGGCCACGAAGCACCCCTATCTGTGCAATGCAAAACATGCTCTGGACCGACGTCCGTGGAATAAGCGACATGAGTTAGTAATCGGAACTATATGTTTCTATTGAACTAAGATTTACACATGAAAAGGGTGTCCAAATACTGTGACGTCGTGAGTTGTGCGATGCCAGATGAGGGCTTACGATGTCCTTGGAGTTGGAATCCCGCGCATGCAAGAACGGCTCATCCGAAAATATTCTAACCGGCGCCTGTACGACACCACGGCGAGCCGGCACGTAACGCTCGAGGATCTGCGGCAAGTCATCGTCTCCGGCGACCGGATCAAGGTGGTCGACGATAAGTCCGGCGAGGATCTGACCCGCTCCGTCCTTTTGCAAATCATTGCCGAGCAAGAGCAGTTTGGCGTGCCCGTGCTGGGCTCCGAACTCCTTGAGATGATCATCCGCTTCTATGGCAGCCCGATGCAAGCGCTGCTCAGCCGCTACCTCGGCCAGGCATTCGGATCGATTTTGCGGCAGCAGGAAGCCATGCAGTCGGAGATGGCCAAGGCCTTGCAGGCGCCCTTTGCGCCGTTGACCGAGCTTGCACGCCAGAACATGGAAATTTGGGAGCAAATGCAGTCGGCGACGCGCGGTGCCTTCACCGGCGGCGGGGCGAGCGCCCGCGCCGATTCCGCGGCGAGCGATGATCGTGCGGGGCGCCCCTCCGGGGCCAGTGAACGCCCGGCCGGCGCGCCTCATGCCGCGAGCTCCCGCAAGAAACGTAACAAAGGTAAGTGATTCCCCAAAGGTAAGTGATTCCATGGATATGCATGAGAAGACGGTGGTGGTGACGGGCGGCGGACGGGGCATCGGTCGAGCGATCGCTTTGGACCTCGCCGCGCAAGGCGCGAATCTTGCGCTGTTCGATCTCAACGAGGCGGATCTCGAGGAAACGGCGCAGCGCTGCGCTGCCAAGTCCGTGCAAGCGCGTGGTTACCGCGCGAACGTTGCCGATGAGGCGGACGTGTCGTTGGCGATGAGCCGGGTCGTTGCCGATTTCGGTCGACTGGATGGGCTCGTGAACAACGCCGGCATCGTCCGCGATGGACTGCTCGTCAAGGTGAAGGACGGCGCGGTCGTCGGGGAAATGAGCCTGGATCAATGGAATGCCGTGATCGGCGTGAATCTGACCGGGGTGTTCCTGTGTGGGCGCGAGGCCGCCAAGCACATGATCGCGCTCGGCAACGGCGGGGTCATCGTCAATATCTCGAGTATTTCGCGCACGGGCAATGCCGGTCAAAGCAACTACAGCGCAGCCAAGGCCGGCGTGGAGTCGATGGCTGTGGTGTGGGCCAAGGAGCTCGCGCGCTTCGGAATCCGCGCGGCCTCGGTCGCCCCCGGATTCACGCGCACCGATATTCTGTCCGCCATGCGTCCCGAGGTGCTCAACAAGCTCACCGCCCCGGTGCCGTTGAAGCGCTTGGGACTCGCCGAGGAGATCGCGCACGCCGTGCGCTTCATCTTCGAGAACGAATTCTTCACGGGTCGCTGCCTCGACGTGGATGGGGGCTTGCGTCTCTAGCTCGCGCCGTCTTGCTCGAGCGCCAAGGCCTGGCAGATCCGTCCTACCGTCGAGAGCACGCGCGTCACGGACGATGTGAGCAGGCCGTCAGTCGGGCGATACCACCCCGCCGCAGGGGCATCGTCAGCCGGGAAGGGTAGACCGAGCCGGTCCATCACCAGGATTTCCACGGCCTCGGCTTCGTATTCGCAGATGGTCGCGTATGCGCTTGGGACGTCCGGTACGTCCCGATGTGCGAGCCAATGCGTGAGCTCGTGAACCAGCGCAAGGAGTTGCTGATGGGGGTCCAGGCCCGCGTGCAAGGTAATGCGGTTCCGCGACAGGCCGCCATGGATGGTGTCGGGGAGCAGCTCGCGCACCACGCAGCCGCCGCACCGCTCGACGTAGCACTCGAGCGAGCGGATGTGGCTCTGGATCGGCGTCATCGCGCAGCCTGCAACAGCATGCACCGATGATGCGCCCGCGTTCCTCGCCCGTCGACCGGCGTCGGGCCGGCACGAGTCCTGGGCGCCGTTACTTCGGGTCCTATTAATCTTGCGTCGCAATATATCGACACTCCAATCGGATCGATTGAAACGATTTAAACAGCATGAATACAAGGATATAAGAGGTTATTAGCTTCTATGCCGGCTCTCTTTTTATTCCTCTTGCAGTGCATACAAATTGCGCTATAATGGCAGCCGCAACAAGGACCCCACACCTAACCTAAGGACCGCCATGACCGACACCACATTCGATCCCAAGACAATTTTCGAGACTTACAAGAATGCCTTTGCCCCGGCGCTCAAAGTGCAGCAGGAAGGCCTGAAGGCGCTCGACCGAGTAGGCCGCTATCAGTACGCGGTCGCAGGCGATTACCTGGAGTGGAGCCTGGCCCAGGCCAAGGCGGCCGTTGGCGCGCAGACGCCGGCGGAGTTCATTTCCCGGCAGGTCGAGCTCACCACCGCCCTCAGCGAGAGACTGCGCGCGCGCGCTCAAGAGTTCGTCAAGCTGGCCGCGGATTCGCAGTCCGGCGTGAGCGATGCGGTGAACGAGAGCGTGAACCGCGCCGCTGCCGAGACCAAGAGAAAGGTGGGCTAAGAGTCACCTCTTAGGCTATCGAGCATGGGGCGCCGCGAGGCGCCCCATGCATTTCTGGACTAATATCATCCCCATGAACGAGCAATCGAACGCCCCCGATAGTGCCGAGGCCCTGGGGCGCACGCTTCGGGAACAGCTCGCGACCGTCACCGGCGGTCTCGCGCCCGATGTGTATGTGAACGCCTGGTGGGATTGGTATCTGAACGTCGCGCAAAAGCCCGCGCGGCAGGTCGAGATCCTGGAAGATGCCATGGCCAAGGCCATGGACAACTGGAATTTCGCGCTCAAGGCGAGTGTCGGCGAGCCCCTGACGCCGGCGGAGGGCGATGCGCGCTTCAAGGGCGAGGCCTGGTCGCAGTGGCCCTTCAACGTGCTGGCGCACGGCTACCGCAACTACGCGGATTGGTGGCAGAAAGCTTGGTCGAGCGTACCGGGGGTCGCGCGAGAGAGCGAGCAGCAGCTCGATTTCGTCGCACGCAACGCGCTCGAGACGCTATCTCCCGCAAATTATCTCCTCACCAATCCGGAGCTGCTGGACGCAACGCGGGCGGAAGCCGGCCAGAACCTGGTGCGAGGCTTCTCCAACTGGCTGGAAGACATCGAGCGCACCCTCGACGGCAAGGGAGCCGCCGCAGCCGAGCAATTCGTCGTCGGCCGCGATGTCGCCGCCACCCCCGGCAAGGTCGTGATGCGCAACGATCTCGTGGAGCTGATCCAGTACTCGCCGCAGTCCCCGACGGTGCAGGCGGAGCCCGTGCTCATCGTTCCGGCGTGGATCATGAAGTACTACATTCTCGATCTCTCGCCGAGCAACTCCGTGGCGCAGTATCTGGTCGCTCAAGGCCATACCGTCTTCATGGTCTCGTGGAAAAACCCCACGGCGAGCGATCGCGGTCTGGGCATGGACGATTATCTGCGCCTCGGTATCCGCGAGGCGCTTGCGGCGGTCACCGCCATTGTTCCGCGCCGCAAGGTCCACGCGGTCGGCTATTGCATCGGCGGAACGCTCCTGTCCATCGCCGCGGCCGCGCTCGGCGCGGAAGGCGACAAGCGGCTCGCGAGCCTCACGCTGCTTGCCGCTCAGCAAGACTTCAGCGAGCCCGGCGAGCTGTCGCTTTTCATCAGCCCGAGCCAGCTCGACATGCTCGAGGCGGTGATGCACCGGACCGGCGTGCTCAAAAGCGAGCAGATGGGCGCGGCGTTCTCCTTATTGCGCTCGCGCGACTTGCTGTGGACGCCGGCGGTGAACAACTACCTGCGGGGCAAGCGCGATACCCCCAACGACCTCATGGCGTGGAATGCAGACGGCACGCGTATGCCTTGCCGCATGCATGCCGAATACTTGCGCCGGCTCTATTTGGACAACGCGCTCGCGCGTGGGGAGTTCACCGCAGAGGGCCGGCCGGTGAACCTCGCCGCGATCCGGCTACCGATGTTCGTCGTGGGCACTGAAACCGATCACGTCGCGCCGTGGAAATCGGTGTACAAGGCGCGCGGGCTGACGCGATCGCCGGACTACACGTTCTTGCTCACCTCGGGCGGCCACAATGCCGGCATCGTGAGCGGCCCTGTCCACCCGCGCCGCCGGCATCGCGTCCGCACCTGGTCGAACGAGCTCGACACGCTCACCCCTGAAGCCTGGCTCGAATCGACGCCGTCTCAGGCGGGCTCGTGGTGGCCAGTCTGGGATCGCTGGCTCACCTCACATTCGAGCGAGGCGCGGCTGGCGCCGCCGAGCCTCGGCTCGGCAGCTGCGGGGTATCCGCCGATTGCCGATGCCCCCGGCCAGTACGTGCTTCAGAAATAACCGAGGATCAGGACTTGGTCATGCCGCGCTCGCTCGACGGGGGGAGCTTGTTGTGCTCATCGATGAGCTGCTTCACGACGCCCGGATCGGCCAGGGTGGAAATGTCGCCGAGCTGATCGGACTCATCGGCCGCGATCTTGCGCAAAATGCGGCGCATGATCTTGCCGGAGCGAGTCTTCGGCAATCCCGGCGCCCACTGAATCACGTCGGGCGTGGCAATGGGACTGATTTCCTTGCGCACCCAGTCGCGCAGCTCTCGGCGCAACGCTTCGCTCGGCTCCACGCCGGAAATCAACGTCACGTAGACATAGATGCCCTGACCTTTGATGTCATGCGGAAAGCCCACCGCGGCGGCCTCGGCCACCTGCGCGTGCGCCACCAGCGCGCTCTCGATTTCCGCCGTGCCCAGCCGGTGGCCTGCCACATTGAGCACATCGTCAACGCGGCCGGTGATCCAGTAGTAGCCGTCGGCATCGCGACGCGAGCCGTCCCCGGTGAAATACTTGCCGGGAAAGGTTTTGAAATACGTATCGATGAATCTCTGATGATCGCCGTACACGGTGCGCATTTGTCCGGGCCAGCTGTCGAGCAGCACGAGATTCCCCTCGGCGGCTCCCTCGAGGGACTTGCCCTCGTTGTCGACGATATCGGGCTGTACCCCGAAGAATGGCACGGTGGCGGAGCCGGGCTTCAGATCGACGGCGCCGGGGAGCGGGCTGATCAGGATGCCGCCGGTCTCGGTTTGCCACCACGTGTCGACGATCGGGCAGCGGCCGTCGCCGATCACGCGGTGATACCACTCCCAAGCCTCCGGATTGATCGGCTCGCCGACCGAGCCGAGTAAACGCAGCGTTTTGCGGGAGGTCGCCTCCACGGGTGCCACTCCCTCCCGCATAAGCGAGCGAATGGCAGTGGGAGACGAATAGAAGATGGTGACCCGATGCTTGTCCACGACCTGCCAGAATCGGCTGAAGTCGGGATAGTTCGGCACACCCTCGAAGAGCACGGTGGTCGCTCCATTTGCGAGGGGACCGTAGACCACATAGCTGTGGCCGGTGACCCAGCCCACGTCCGCCGTGCACCAGTAGACGTCGTCCTCGCGCAAATCGAACACGGTTTCGTGGGTGAATGCGGCATATACGAGATAGCCCCCGGTCGTATGCAGCACCCCCTTGGGTTTCCCCGTCGAGCCGGAAGTGTACAGAATGAACAGGGGATCCTCCGCACCCATTTCCTCGGGCGCGCAGACTTTTGGCTGATCCGGTACCAGGTCCGCATACCAGTGGTCCCGGCCCTTCTTCATGGACACGGGCGTGCCCGTGCGGCGTACCACCAACACGTTCTTGACACTCTGGGTGCCCTCGTGGGTGAGCGCCTCATCGACACAGGATTTCAAGGCGACGCGCCTACCGCCGCGCAGCCCTTCGTCCGCCGTGATGACGAGCGTCGAGGCGCAATCCGCGATACGTCCGGAGAGCGCCTCGGCCGAGAATCCGGCGAATACGATGGAGTGCACCGCTCCGAGCCGCGCACAGGCGAGCAGGGCGATGGCGATCTCGGGAATCATCGGCAGATAGATGGTGATACGGTCGCCCTTGCGCGCGCCGAGCGCTTTCAAGGCATTCGCGCACTGGCACACGCGCTCGTGCAGCTCCCGATAGGTCAACCGCTCGGACCGCTGCGGATCGTCCGACTCCCAGATAATGGCCGTCTTGTCGCCGCGCTTCTCGAGGTGACGGTCCAAGCAGTTCGCTGCCACGTTGAGAGTGCCGTCGTAGAACCAGCGGATGCGGAAGTCCTGCGTGGCAAAGCTCACGTCCTTGACCCGGGTGAACGGCTTGATCCAATCGATGCGCCGTCCGATGTTCGCCCAGAACTCCTGCGGCGAGCGGATCGATTCGGCATACATTCGGCCGTAGTCGGCCCGCTTGACTCGTGCGGCATCCGCAAAGTCTTGCGGAACCGGATATAGGCTCTTGTGCATGATGGCCTCTCGCGTTAAAGGCTCGTCCAGACGAGGCGTCGTGACTGTGGCTCTCGCTGCCCCACCGCTAGTTTAGCGTAGACTCGCGGGCGCGGCGCGTCGGCGCGCACGCTCCTCGGCGCGGTTGTAATTCGCCGTCCAGTGCGCACGGCGCGGCAATTGCCGAATTATATGAGATTGCATAGAATCGCGCGCGGGGGACGCCACGACTGGTATGTTGACGGAACCTGAGTTCGATGCTTTGCGCCGGGAATTTCCGGTGCTCGCGCGCAAGACCTACCTGAACAGCGGCTCGTACTGTGCGCTCGCCAACGAGGTCAGAGCCGCATTCGAGGCGTACCTCGAGGACCGTCTGCTGGTGGGGGCGAACTGGGACCTCTGGATAGCCAAGAATGAATCGGTGCGCACGCTCACCGCGTCGCTCTTGCGCGCGTTGCCCGACGAGATCGCGGTCACGGCCTCCGTCTCGGCGGGCCTCAATTCGCTGGCCAGCGCCCTCGACTTCTCCGGCCCGCGCAATAAAGTGGTGGTGAGCGACTTCGAGTTCCCCACGAATGCCCAGATCTGGCACGCGCAGGAGCCGCGCGGTGCCCGCGTCGTGCATGTGCCGCGTGCCGCTGACGGCTACATTCCCCTCGAGATGTTCGAGCGGGCGATCGACGAGAGCACCCAGCTGGTCGCGGTCACCCACGTTTGCTATCGCAACGGCGCGAAGCTCGACATCCCCGGCATCGTGCGGCTCGCGCACGCGCAGGGCGCCCGTGTCTTGGTCGATTGCTATCAATCGGTCGGCTCCGTGGACATGGACGTGAAGGCCTGGGATGTGGACTTTGCGGTGGGCGGAATGCTCAAGTACCTCCTCGGAACCGCGGGCATCGCGTTTTTGTATGCGCGCGGTGCGCTGGTACCCTCGCTCCTCCCGACGAATAGCGGGTGGTTCGCGCAGGCGCAAATCGCGGCCATGGACATCACGGCCAACCACCCGGCACCCAATGCCCGCCGCTTCGAAGCCGGAACGCCTGCCGTGGTCAATTGCTATGCTGCCGAAGCGGGGCTGCGGCTGCTCCTGCGCGTCGGCACACCCGCCATCGAGCAGCGCATTGGCGCGCTCACCCGCCGCTGCATGCTGCAACTCGCCGAGATCGGCTGGCCGAGTGTCACGCCGACGCCGAACGAGCGCCGCGGCGCCATGGTCGCGCTGCCGTCCCGGGACAGCGGACGCTTGACGGCGGAGCTCTTGAAGCGCGACATCGTCACGTCTCCGCGGGACGCCAACGTGCGGGCGAGCTTTCACTTCTATAACAACGAAGATGACGTGGACGGGTTCGTGGCTGCCGCGAAGAGCCTGCGCGACGCCTTCGCCCCGCGGGCGCCGGCGAGCCGCGCCGCATCCGGCAAAGGCTGAGCCCGCGCTGTTCGACGCTCCGCTGCCTGACGGCACGGGATTCTCTTCGAGCTCGTCGCGGGCTGATTGACATGTAAGTCTACATATGTTGCTATTCAACCATGGCTCGCCCCACAAATGCCTCTCGCCAGACCCGTGAGCTGTTCATGACATTGCTCCAAGATCCGAAGACTTGGCGGCATGGATACGATCTCTCCAAGGATACGGGACTGAAGTCCGGAACACTCTATCCGCTGCTCATGCGCCTGAGTGACCAAGGCTTACTCGAGTCGAAATGGCGAGAGACGGAAGAACCGGGCCGTCCTGCGCGGCACCTCTACAGACTAACCACCCGAGGCGCAGCGGCTGCGCGCCGGCTGACCTCGAATTCCGATGTGCAACTCGTGTGCGTTCTGACTAGAAGAGCTAAAGCGTGAAGTCCGTGGCCACCGTTGGCCGATCACTCGCCGAGTTGCTGATGCATATTACAGCTACCACGTTGCCGGTTGGCCGAGCAGCTTGGGGCGCGGCCATGCGCGCAGAGCTATGTCACATCGGGGACGATCGTGAGGCGCTGCGGTGGGCGTTCGGCTGTCTACAAACGAGCTTGCTCGAGAGTTTTCGCTCGGGGATGCTGCTTGACCTGCGCCTGGTGCGCTGGAGCGTGTCTCTCTGGGCGATGTTTCGAGCTGAGAACAGTCTCTGCGACACCTGCTTAGTACTGTCCCATAAGTTCCCGCGCCTCTGGTTGCCGCCGTTCTTTGCTCACTGCGCGCAGGGGTACGACTATCAGCAACTTATTCCGCTCTTTGATGCGACGGCGGGCTGGGAAGTTGCGGTGTGCTTGCTGAGCGACGTGTTCTATCTGCTCGCGATCGTCTCGCTGTTGAGGCGCAACCGAAACGCCGCCGGCTTCTTCCTTGTCGCCGTGATACTGAACCTGACCCTGTGGCTGTACGAGCTCGCAAAGCCCCTCTATCTACAGTCATTCTCGTTAGCCGACCATGCGCAGGACGCAATCCTGTACGTCACTACGGCGCTTCTCAGCTGGATTCTTTGGCACGGCACGCGAGCGCCCCATGCCATGCAGCGCTAGGCGAAGCGGCGCGCGGGCTCGGCGGTATCGGTGTCCGGAACGCATGACGTGCAAATACGCATCTTAGTGAACGATGAGGCCCACGAGCTCGACATCGAGCCCGAAGTGCCGTTGCTCTGGATCCTGCGCGATGAGCTCAATCTCACCGGGACGAAATACGGTTGCGGCGTTTCTGCCTGCGGCGCTTGCACCGTGCACGTGGCGGGCAAGCCCACGCGCAGCTGCACCCTGCCGGTTGCAGCGGCGGCCAATAAACAGATCACCACAATTGAGGGGATCGGCGCCGGTGCGCTAACGGCAGTACAAGAAGCATGGATAGAGCACCAGGTGCCCCAGTGCGGCTATTGTCAGTCGGGCATGATCATGGCCGTCAGTGCGTTGTTGGCGAGCAATTCCACGCCTTCGGACGAGGAGCTCAGTGCCGCCATCACGAATATCTGCCGTTGCGGTACCTACCCGCGCATACGCGCCGCCGTGCGAGCGCTTGCGGCCGGCAGAGGCGGGAGTGGCCGTTGATCACCCGAAGAAGGCTGCTAATCGGCGGGACGACGGCGGCCGGTGCCCTCGTCGTCGGCTACGGCTTTTGGTCGAGGGACCGACTCAGTCGAATCAATTCGATCGCGGCCAAGCCCAATGAACGATTTGTCTCCGACTGGATCAAGATCGCCGACGACGACACCATCATCCTCGTGATCCCGCACTGCGATATGGGGACGGGGATATTTACCGCCCTGTCGCAAATGGCAGCCGAAGAGCTCGATGCTGATTGGCGCAAGATACGCGCAGAAACGGCGCCCGCTGATCCTTTATTCGCGAACGCCGCCCTCGTCGAAGGATATCTGCTAGACCAATCCCACGTAACGCGCGATTCAATGCCAATCTTTCTGGAAGGAGCGGCGGCAAACGCCAGCGGCCGGATCGCACGATTCATGAACGTTCAGACCACGGGCGGATCCTCCGCCGTGAATACTACCGGGGTATACGGGATGCGCGTCGCGGCCGCGGCCGCGCGCGCGATGCTGATAGAAGCAGCGGCAGCGCGCATTGGCGCCCCCGTGACGGCGTTTCACACTGAAATGAGCCGCGTTATCCACACGCCGTCAGGGTTGAGTTTTAGTTTCGGCGCTCTCGCTGCGGCCGCCGGACGATACACCCCTTCGTCGCATCCGAAATTGAAGTCCAAGGGCGAATACAAGCTCGTTGGTAAAGCAATTCCGCGATTGGATATTCCGGACAAGGTGAACGGGACGGCGCGCTACGGGATTGACATACAACTCCCGGGCATGCAGTACGGCGCAATTTCTATATCACCGACCTTCGGAGGCAAGCTCGTGTCCCTAGACGAGGGGCCGATCGCGCGAGATCCGCGCGTGAAGAAAGTCGTCAAGCTGGAGGATGCGATCGTCGTGGTAGCGGATCGCTTCTGGCGGGCACGCAAGGCGCTCGATTTGCTAAAGCCCGTATTTGATCCGGGCGAGAATGCGCACGTCTCCTCCCTGACACTCCGTGACGATCAACAGGCCGCCTTAAAAACCGGCCTGATTGAACGCGATCTCACCGTAGGCGCCGGCGCCGATGCCCTCCGGAGCGCCACTGTGATCGAGCGCGTTTACCATGTCCCGTACCTCGCGCACGCAGCGATGGAGCCGGTGAACGCCACAGCGCTCTATACGAAAGAAGGCAAGCTCGAGGTCTGGGCGGGAACGCAGGACGGTCTGGGCTCGCGCGCATACTGCGCCAAGATCGCCGGGATCCATTTGCAGGACGTCGTCTTTCATTTGTTGCCGAGCGGAGGCTCCTTCGGTCGGCGCTTGCCGGACCTGTGGAACTTCCTTTCCTACGCGGTGAAGACCGCTATCGCGGTACCTGGCGTGCCGATAAAGCTCGTATTCACGCGCGAGCAAGATATGCAACACGATTTCTACCGCCCGAGTGTCACCAGTCGCTTCAGAGCTTCCTTGGCTCACGATGGCACGCCGGCCGTCTGGGTGAACGACTATACAACCATCGACGGGTCAAACACTGAAGCGCGCATCCTCTACGACGTGCCGAACCAGGCCTATAACACCGTGAAAGTTGCCTCGCCCGTGCCCATCGGCCCTTGGCGTAGCGTGGAGTCGTCATGGCATGGGTATTTCGTTGAATCGTTCATTGACGAATTGGCACAACTTGCGCATCGGGATCCAGTCGATTATCGCCGCGCACTTCTGAAAGGCAAACCCCGCCACCTCGCCACCCTCGAGCTGGCCGCCGACAAGGCGGGATGGGGCATGCCGCTTCCCCCGCGATGGGGGAGAGGAATCGCAATGGTGGAGTGCTTCGGAACGATCGCGGCCCACGTCGCGGAGGTCGAAGTAACCGACGATGGTACCATCCGGGTTCACCGCGTCACCTCAGCTGCAGACTGTGGCACAGCGGTCAATCCGGATGGGTTCAGGGCGCAGATCGAAGGGGGAATCGTGTTTGGGCTGAGCGCGGCCTTGTACGGCGAGATCACGATCGCCCATGGGGCAGTGGCGCAACAGAACTTTCCAGACTATCCCGTGGTGCGCCTTGCCGACTGTCCAGCAATTGACGTGCACATCCACGAGAGTGATGCCCTGCTCGGAGGCGCGGGCGAACCTGGAACACCACCCATCGCCCCGGCTCTGACCAATGCGATCTTTGCCGCAAGCGGAGTGCGCATCCGGGAGCTCCCGGTCTCCGATGGGAGCGGCGTAATTGTGCGTCGCATTGACGCGGGAGAATTTAAGACTACCTCGGCCCTGCATACCGCGATCGACACGCCTTGATCGAAGCGATGCTGCCAATCGCCCTGGTCGCGCCCGGCGGCTTCGATGTCGTCGGCGTGATCTATCCGGGCGATAATCAGTCCATCCAATATTAAGACCGGAGCACGCCATGGCGACCCACGCGCAGACTCTCTCCACCCTCATTGACGGCATCCTGGGCGGCGGTATCCGGGTGGTCGATCTGACCGTACCGCTCGATGCCGCCACGCAAACGATCCGGCTTCCGCCGCAGTTCGCTCCCTCGAAGCCGTTCTCGCTCGAGGAGATCTCGCGCTACGACGAGCGCGGTCCCGCTTGGTACTGGAACAACATCAGCTGCGGCGAGCATACCGGCACCCATTTCGATGCGCCCGTGCACTGGGTGACCGGCAAGGACTATGCGCAGAACGCGACCCACAATATTCCGGTGGAGCGCTTCATCGGTCCGGCTTGCGTGATCGACGTGTCGGCGCAGGTCCGAGCCAGCGCAGATTTCCTGCTGACGCAGCCGCTGATCGAGGAGTGGGAGCGCAAGCATGGTCGGATCCCAAGCCGCGCCTGGGTGCTCATCCGCACCGACTGGTCCAAGCGCACGGGCGCCGGGTTCCTGAACATCGCCGCCGATGGCCCTCACACGCCCGGCTTTCATGCGGAGTGCGTGCCGTTTCTCGCCCGCGACCGCGATATCCTCGGGGTCGGCGTGGAGACCGTGGGCACCGATGCGGGCCAGGCGGCGACCTTCAATCCGATGTTTCCCTGTCACACCATCATGCACGGCGCCAATCGCTTTGGGCTTGCAAGCTTGACCAACCTCGACCAGCTGCCGCCCAGCGGTGCGGTGGTCATTGCACCGCCGCTCAAGATCGTGAACGGATCGGGAAGCCCGTTGCGGGTTCTCGCACTGGTTCCCGCATAGAGCCAGACGGGCGGTCCATTTCGGGTGGCGCGCCGACATCTACCAGAATTGATAGCCTGCGTAGAGCGCACCCCCTGTGACGTGCTGCAAAGGGGAATACGCTGTAGGTGCCTTGCTCGTTCGGTAGCCCGGTCTGTCCGCGGTCCGGAGACCGCGGGCAGGGTGCAACGACGCAGTCCCTTGCGAGGACTGGCCGATGGCAAGCGATGAAACGAGCAAAGAGATTCCGACGCCGGCCGCGATTTGCTTCGAACACATGATGGCAACTCCGGGTGGGGCTCGAGGGGGCCCACACGAGTATGCCCAATTCGCCCTAACTCACGGTGCTTTCGGAGGCGGCGGCGGAGGCGACTCGGACGGATCGGGCGGTAAGCTCTCCGGGTTGGAGGGGCTGTGCAGATTTGCGGCGCTCCATCCCCCGCCCAGATCTGCGATCAGCGATACCGCGTCCGTGAGTCGGCTCTGTTGAACGGAGAGCAGGGTCTGCTCGTCGGCGAGCTGCACCTCCTGCGCTTGAGCGACCGTGGTGTAGTCGACGGTCCCCGCCTTGAATTCCGCCAGTGCGATTTCGGTGCCCCGCCCGGCGTCCGCCACGGCCTTATCCAGCGCCTTCTGCTGCTGGCTGAGAATGCGCAGTCCCGATAGATCGTTCTCGACATCCTCGAACGCCGTGAGCACGATATTGCGGTAATTGGCGACGGCGGCTTCGTAGGCGGCGCGCGCCGCCTGGACTTCCGCATGCCGCTCGCCGAAGTCGAACAAGGTCTCCGTGCCGTTCGCGCCCAGCGACCAGATGTGATTCGAAGCGTGCAGCAGCCCGTTCAAGGGTGACTGTGTGAAGCCTCCAGCTGCCGACAGCGAGATAGTCGGATAGTAGGCCGCAACCGCGACGCCGACGGCTGCATTTTGCGCTTTCATCGTGCGCTCGGCGGACGCGATATCGGGTCGTCGCTCGAGCAGTATCGACGGCACGCCGATCGGAACGGTGGGCAAGGCCGGTAGTGCGGTGCTATGGGGAACGTCGAGGTCCTCGGGATTCTTCCCCACCAGCACGGCAATGGCGTGCGCGTATTGCGCCCGCGCCACGCCGCTACCGATCAAGCTCGATTCGGCGGTCTCGAGCGCCACCTCGGCCGTGATCACGGCCGAGGGCGGAGTGGCCGTGATGCCTGCGGCACCCTGCGCTTTGGTGATCCGCAGCGCCTCGCGATAGGCATCCACGGTCTTCTGGTTGAGATCGATGAGGGCGTCCGCGACGCGCAACTCGATTACCGTGGTCGCGAGCAGGGCTTGCTCGGACAGCGTCGCGTTGGCGAGCGTCGCCTCGTCGGCCTGCGCGGTCGCGGAATTCTCCTCGACCAAGCGGCGCACCTGGCCCCAAATGTCGAGCGTCCAGCTCGCAGTACCTTCGAGGGTTGCGGAAGTGACCGCCCCCTGTCGCGAGTTGAGCGTACCGCTCGTCGTGGTCGTGCCCGTGCCGGTACCGGTGCCCGTACCTGTCCCCGTACCCGTGCCGGTGTTGCCCGTCGTCGTCGTGACGCCCGTACCGGCGAAGCCGGGTCCTCCTTGCCGGGTGACCGAGCCCGTGACCCCGAGAACGGGAAACAGTTGCGCACGCGCGACTTTGACCTCGGCGACCGCTTGCAGATAAGTGGCATAGTCCTGGCGCACCGTCTGGTTGGATACCGCGACCTGCGGCTCGAGCTTATCGAGCAGGGGATCGTGAAAGTCGGTCCACCAGTCGCCCTTGGGGGCGGCATCCGACGGGGATGCCTGGGTCCATCCCTCCGGCGGCTGCTCCTTGAATTGCTTGGCGACGGGGGCGCTCGCCCGGTGGTAGTCGGGGCCGACCATACAGGCCGTGAGCCCGGTGGTCAGGGCGAGGAGGTAGCAGATTCTTGCACTCGTCATGGGGACATACTCTCACTCAAGTCGCCCTGCGCGGGCTCGCGCGTCATTTTTCGATGCATCCATAGCCGCAACCGTTCGAAGCCCAGGTAAATGACGGGGGTCGTGTACAAGGTGAACACCTGGCTCAAGATCAACCCGCCGATGACCGTGATCCCGAGCGGCTGACGGAGCGACGCGCCTTGGCCGATGCCGATCGCGAGCGGCAGCGCGCCGAGTACCGCCGCGGCGGTCGTCATCATGATCGGCCGCAGACGGATCACGGCGGCATCGTGAATGGCCGCTTGCGCCTCCTTGTGCTCGTTGCGCTGCAGGTGCAGGGCTACGTCGATCATCATGATGGCGTTCTTCTTGACGATGCCGATGAGCAGGATGACGCCGATGAATGCGATCACGGAGAGCGGGGTGCCGAAAATGAGGAGCGCCAGGAGGGCGCCGATGATCGCCGAGGGGAGCGTGGAGAGAATGGTAATTGGGTGAATGGTGTTCTCGTACAGAATACCGAGCACGATGTAGATCGCGCCGAATGCCGCGAGCAGCAGGAGCGGCAAGGCCGCCATGTTTTGCGCAAAAACCTGTCCCGCGCCTGCGGGATTGCCGCGGATGGAGGCGGGCATGCCGAGGTCGCGCATCGCCTGGGTGATGGCCTCCTGGGCCCGGCTCAAGGAGCCCCCCGGCGGCAGATTGAAGGAAATCGTCGAAGCCACGAGCCCGTTCTGGTGGTTGACCTGAGTCGCGGTGTGATTGTTCGTGTATGTGGTCATCGCGGGCAGCGGCACCATGGTCTCGGCTGCCGTGCTGTCGGCGCTGCCGGTGGAAGTGCCGCCGCGGCTGTTGGAGATGCTGTTGGTCACCGCATTGGCCTGTGCGTTGGCGTTGAGCGAGTTGCTGGATGTGGAAGCCGTGGACGCGGCGGATAGGGCGGAGTAGGCGGGGACTCCGCTCACCGTGCCGCCTTGCATCTGGGTCTGTGCGGAGCCGCTGGCATTACCCGCCGCTGTGCTCAAATAAGTGCGGTCGAGCATCTGCGGAAACTGCCAATACTCGGGCGCCACCTCCATCACCACGTAGTACTGGTTGAAGGGATTGAAAATCGTCGTGACGGTGCGCTGCCCGTAGGCATCGTAGAGCACGGCATCGATCTGATTGGGGGCGAAGCCGTAGCGCTGCGCCGTGGCGCGCTCGATGGTGATGTAGGTTTGCAGGCCATTTTGCTGCATATCGGAATTCACATCGACGAGTTGGCTGTGGTCCTTGCCGAGGGCATCCAGCAGCTTCGGGGTCCACGTGTACAGCACCGCCGTATCCTCGCTCGTCAACGTGTACTGGTATTCGGCGGCGGATTGCCGGCCGCCGATACGCAAATCCTGCACCGCCTGCAAGAACAGCCGTGCACCCGATACGTGGTTCAGCTTCGGCCGCAGCCGCTGGACCACTTCATCGGCCGAGAGCTTGCGCTGGGCCAAGGGCTTCAAGCTCACGAAGACGGTGGCTTGGTTGAGGGCACGCGTTCCGGTGAATCCGATGACCGAGGCCACGCCGGGATCGGTCTGCACGATCTCCTGCAGCTGCCGCAGCTTCTTCTGCATGGCCTGAAAGGAGATGCTCTGGTCGGCAATGATCTGGCCCATGAGAAGTCCGTTGTCCTGCTCCGGGAACAACGTGGTGGACAATCCAAGCATCAGTACGGGGATGAGTAAGATCATCACCCCGAGACCGATGCCCACGAGCAGCGCGTGATCGAGCACCTTGGTGAGCGAGCGCGAGTACACGTTCTTGAAGCGCTCGAACTGCCTCTCGGCCCACACCGCCCAGCGCGCCTGCGAATGCAGCGACTCGCCGCTCTTCAGCAGGTAGGCGCACATCGTGGGAGTGACGGTGAGCGAGACCAGCAGCGAGATCAAGATCGCGATGGAGAGCGTCACGGCGAACTCGTGGAACAGCAGCCCGATGACGCCTGGGAACAGCAGAATCGGAATGAATACGGCGATCAGCGAGAGGCTCATGGATACCACGGTGAAGCTCACCTCGCCGCTACCCACGAGCGCTGCTTCGCGCACGTCCACCCCCGATTCGACGTGGCGCACGACGTTTTCGAGCACCACCACCGCATCGTCGACCACGAAACCCGTGGCGATGGTGAGCGACATCAAGGAGAGATTGTCGATGCTGTAGCCCAAGAGGTACATCGGGCCAAACGCGCCGAGAATCGAGATGGGCAAAACGACCGCCGGAATGAGCGTCGCTCGCGGCGACTGCAGGAACACGAACACGACGCCGATGACCAGCACCACGGCGATCATGAGGCTGCGCTCGGTATCGCCCACGGCGGCGGTCACCGATTGGGATCGGTCCATGGCGATGTGCACGTCGATGTTGGGCGGCAGGGTCGCCACCACCGCGGGCAGCACTTTTTTGATCTGCGCGACCGTCTTGATGATGTTCGCGCCGGGCAGCGGATAGACGATCACGCCGACCGTCGGAATATTATCGTAGAGGCCGGCGTTGCGGATGTTCTCGTTCGAATCCACGACGGCGGCCACATCGTGCAGCAGCACGGCGGCGCCGTTGCGGTAGGCGATGACCAGATTTTGATAATCCGCGGCCTTGGTCGCCTGGTCGTTGGACATCACCTCGTAGCGCTGATCGCCCTGATCGATGTAGCCCTTGGCGCTGTCGGCGTTCGCCGAGGCGATGGCAGCGCGCACGTCCTCGAGCCCGATGCCGTAACTGGTCAGCTTGTCGGGCTGGATTTCCACCCGCACCGAGGGCAGGGCGCTGCCGCCGAGCTGGATCTGGCCGACGCCGGAGATCTGCGAGAGCTGCTGCTGAATGACGGTGTCGGCGGAATCGTAGAGCTGGGCCGTGGTGAGAGTCTTCGAGGTGAGCCCCAGAATGATGATCGGCGAATCCGCCGGGTTGAATTTCCGATAGCTGGGATTTCCGCGCAGGGTGGTCGGCAGGTCGGCGCGCGCAGCCTGGATGGCCGCCTCGACATCGCGCGCGGCCCCATTGATGTCGCGGCTGATGGCAAATTGAATGACCACCTGCGCGCTGCCGACGCTGCTCTGCGAGGTGAGCTCGTTGACGCCGGCAATGGTCGCCAAGCGCCGCTCGAGCGGCTCCGCAACGGTCGAGGCCATGATTTCCGGGCTCGCTCCTGCCATGGTCGCCTGCACCGCGATGACCGGCATGGTGACGTTCGGCAGGGGCGCAACCGGCATGCGGAAGTAGGCGAGCAGGCCGGAGAGTGCGATGGCGATCGCAAGGAGCGAGGTCGCGACGGGCCGATTGATGAAAATCGCCGGAATGTTCACGCGGCCTGCTCGCCCGAGGGCTCGCTCGTCTTGCGGCCGAAGCGCTGCGATATACGATCGAACATCAGGTAGATGACCGGCGTCGTGAACAGGGTGAGCAGCTGGCTCACCAGCAGGCCGCCAATGATGGCGAGGCCCAGCGGCCGGCGCAGCTCCGAGCCCGTGCCGTTGCCGACGAGCAAGGGCAGGGCACCCAGCATGGCGGCGAGCGTCGTCATGAGGATCGGCCGGAAGCGCAGCATCGAGGCCTCGAAGATCGCCTCCTCGGAGGACTTGCCGTGCTTGCGCTCAGCCTCCAGGGCGAAGTCGACGATCATGATGCCGTTCTTCTTGACGATGCCGATCAACAGCACGATGCCGATGATCCCGATGACGTCGAGATCGCTGCCGGCGATCATCAGGGCGAGCAACGCGCCGAGGCCCGCCGAGGGAAGGGTCGACAGAATGGTCACCGGATGGATGTAGCTCTCGTAGAGAACACCGAGCACGAGGTATACGGTGACGAGCGCGGCCGCCAGCAAGAACACCTCGCTCGACAGGGAGTCCTGGAACGCCTGCGCGGCGCCCTGGAACGAGGTGGTGATGGACGGCGGCAAGTGCACGGCTTGCTCGGCTCGCTGGATCTCGTCCACGGCCGAGCTCAAGGAGGCGTTGGGCGCGAGATTGAACGAGACCGTGACGGCGGGAAACTGCGCGAGGTGACTGATCACGAGCGGCGACTTGGTCACCTTGATATCGGCGATACCGCGCAACGGCACCTGACCGGTGCTGCCGGTCTGCGTCGGCAGATAGAGATTGCCGAGCGACTCCAGGTTGGGAAGAGCCTCGGGCTTTGCGACCAGCACCACCCGGTACTGACTGGACTGGTTGAAGATCGTGGAGACGATGCGCTGGCCCAATGCATCGTAGAGCGCATTGTCGATGGTCGCGGGCGTGATGCCGTAGCGCGCGGCCAGCTGACGGTTCACCTCGACATTGACGCTCAGACCGTCATTGTTCAAATCGCTGGTGACGTCGGCAATCGACTTGATCTGTTTCATGCGCGCCACGAGCTCCGGCACGTATTGCTGGAAGGCCTGCTGGTTGGGACCCCGCAGCACGAACTGATATTGGTTCGGCGACACGACGGTGTCGAGGGTGAGATCCTGCTCCGGCTGCAGATAGAGCTTGATGCCGGATATGTTCGCCACCTCATCCTGCAGCCGCAGCGCGATCTGCCTGGCGGACAGCGAGCGGTCGTTATGGGCTTTCAAGTTGATGAGAAAGCGGCCGTTGTTGAGCGTCGTGTTGGTGCCGTCGATGCCGATGTAGGAGGTGATCGAGGTGACGTCGGCATCCTTCAGGATCGCCTCGGCGAGCTCGGCTTGTCGGGCGGACATGGCCGTGTAGGAGACCGAGTTGTCGGCTACGCTGATGCCCTCGATCACGCCGACGTCTTGAACCGGGAACAGTCCCTTCGGGATGATGATGTACAGGATGACGGTGATGACCACCGTCACCGTCGCGAGCACGAGCGTCAAGGGCTGGTGCTTGAGCACCCAGCGCAGCCCGCTGCGATAGGACTCGAGCGTGCGGTCGAAGATGCCCTCACTGATCTGCTCGAAGCGGCTCGGCTTGCGGTCCGCCTTGCGGCGCAAGATGCGGGCGCACATCATCGGCACGAGCGTCAAGGATACGATGGCCGAGATCACGATGGTCACCGCGAGGGTGACCGCGAACTCGCTGAACAAGCGTCCGATCACTCCGCCCATGAACAGCAGCGGTATCAGCACGGCGATCAGCGATATGGTCAGGGACATGATGGTGAAGCCGATCTGGCCCGCGCCGGCGAGCGCGGCGTCGAGCGGGTTCATGCCTTCCTCGAGGTAGCGCACGATGTTCTCGATCATCACGATGGAGTCGTCGACCACGAAACCCGTGGCGACGATGAGCGCCATGAGCGAGAGATTGTCGATCGAGTAGTTGAGCTCGTACATGACCGCGAGCGTCGCGATGAGCGACACCGGGACGGAGATGCTCGGGATGATCGTCGCCGGCACGTTGCGCAGAAACACGAAGATCACCAGCACCACCAGCGCGATGGCGAGGAAGAGCTCGATGGCGGCATCCGACACCGAGGCGCGGATCACGCCGGTCGAGTCCGCGACGACCTGCACGTGCATCGCCTGCGGCAAGCTCGCAAGCAGCTGCGGCAGCTGCTTCTGGATCTGGTTCACCGTTGCAATCACGTTCGCGCCGGGCTGGCGCATCACATTGAGGACGATGGCCGGGGTGTGATTGAACCAGGCACCCTGCTCGATGTCCTGGGCGGCCTGAGTGACCCGCGCGACGTCGCGCATGAACACGGGAGCGCCGTTCTGATAGGCAATGACGGTGCTCAAGTATTCGTTCGGGTCCTGGATCTGGTCGTTGGCATTGATGGTGTAATCGAGCTCAGGACCGTCGAAGTTGCCCTTCGGCTGGCTCACGTTGATGTTCGCCAGGAGCGTGCGCATGTCATCGATGTTCAGGCCGTAGCCGGCCAGCTTCTGCGGGTCGACCTCCACGCGCACGGCCGGCACGTTGCCGCCGGACGGGGTCACGAGACCCACTCCCGGCACTTCGGATATCTTCGAGGCAAGCCGGTTGTTGGCGAGATCCTGAAGCTGCGTGAGCGAGAGGGAGTCGGAGGTGACCGCGAGCGTCAGGATGGGTTGATCGGCCGGGTTGACCTTCGCGTAGACCGGCGGGGCGGGAAGGCCGGTGGGCAACAAGCTGTTGGCGGCGTTGATCGCCTGCTGGACGTCCTGCTCGGCGATATCGAGACTCAAGGCGAGGCTGAACTGCAGGGTGATGACCGAGGCGCCGGCGGAGCTTGCCGAGGTCATTTGGGTGAGTCCGGGAATTTCGCCGAGCTGTACCTCGAGCGGGGCGGTCACCGTTGTCGCCATCACCTGCGGACTGGCGCCGGGGTAGAAGGTCTGCACCTGAATGGTCGGATAGTCGACGTCGGGCAGAGATGAGACCGGCAAGAATCGCACGGCCACCAAGCCGATCAGCACGAAGGCGATCATCAGCAACGATGTCGCCACGGGCCGGAGGACGAACAGGCGTGAGATGTTCATGTCGCGGGCACCGAGAGCTGCCGATCAGCTCGCAGCGCTTGCGCCTTGCGCGCCGGTTTTCTTCCTCGCCTTCGATCCGGGCGGAGATCCGGGCGTCGCCTGTACTTGCGGGGTCGCAGTCGCGGGACGGGCCGGCGCAGCGACGCTGATCTTGGCCCCGTCGTTCAGGCGGTCGGTGCCGTCGACCACCACCGTATCTCCCGCGGAGAGGCCGGAGAGGATTGCGGTGTGCTGACCGTCGCTAGGACCCAAGGTCACTTTGCGGACGGATACGCCGTCATTGGCCCCGTTGACGAGATACACGTAGTCGCCCGGCGCGCCGCTCAACACGGCCGGTGTCGGCACGAGGACCGCGTTGTTCAAGGTATCAACCAGGATCTTGACGTTCACGAACTCGTTTGGGAAGAGCGACTCGTCATCGTTGTCGAACTTGGCGCGCAGGCTCACCGTCCCGGTGCTGGTCGCCATCTGGTTGCCGAGCGCGTACAGCGTGCCGGTGGCGATTTGCTTGCTGTTGTCGCTCGAATAGGCGGTGACCGGCAGCTGCGCGCCGGAATTGACGCGCTGGATGACCGGAGCGAGATCGTCCTGCGCAATCGTGAACTCGACGGTCGTCGGCTTCATCGTGGTGATGACCACGATGCCGGGCGAGCTCGATGCGGTGACATAGTTGCCCGGATCGATCAACCGCAGCCCGACCCGGCCCGAGACCGGCGCGGTGATGTGGCAGTAGATGAGGTCGAGCTTGAACTGCGCGATGTTGGCCTGGTCCGATTCGACTTGAGCCTCGTCCTGCTTCACGGTGGATTCCTGGTCGGTCACCGTCTGCTCGGCGATCGCCTTCTGTGTCCGCAGCTCGTGATAGCGGGCGAGGTCCGAGCGGGCCTGATCGAGCGATGCCTGATCCTTCAGGAGCGCGGCCTGTGCCTGCTGCAAATCGATTTCGTATTGCCGCGGATCTATTTGCGCCAGGAATTGACCTTTCTTGACGTCCTGACCCTCCTTATATCCCACCTCGGTGAGATAGCCGCTCAGCTGCGGCAGCACCGTCACCGTGGCAAGGGGCGCGACCGTGCCGAGCTCGGACAGCGTCTCCGGCATATCGCCGAGCGCCGCCTTGGCGACCTTCACCACTTGCGGAGGCGCCGCGCGAACGGGCTTTTTCCCGGCGAGGATATGCACGATCACGACAATGATGAGAACGACCACCACGGCGCCGATGATCCAGCGAGCGCGATGGTTTCGAGGGGCTGCGGATGGAGATGCATCCTGCGTGGTGATCATATCGACTCCAAAAACTTACGCCCTCGAGCGCCATAGGCATGCCCGGGCAACGGCATTGAGACTCGAAAGAATCGAGAGCGTTCCGGGCAGAACGTCTCGCAGGCCATTGCTCCAATCACTCGTGTTTCGGTCCTTTACGGCCCTGGTTTCCGGCGCGGCGGCCACGGTGGGAAATCCATGGAGCGACGCGCCAGTGTACAGCATGGATGAGCGGCGGGTCGCCACCTCGCCCGAGCACCACGCCACCGGCAAAGTACTCAAGGATCTGGTCGAGCATCACATCAAGGAGGAGGAGAGCGTGGTGTGGAGCGATGTAAAGGAGAACTTTTCGGACGAGGAACGCCGGCAGATGAACAGCGCGTTCGAGGCCGCCAAGGCCAAGGTGAGGATTCGGTCATGGCGAGGTGTCCGTGACTGCCGCAGGCTGGTTCAGATTGAGCTTCATCGAGGCCGCGAGCGCGGTGAGCTTTCCCTGGACCGACTTCCCGATAGTGACGGCTTCTTCCAAGCTGCCGCGCGTGTAGGCGTCCTGCGCCTTGGTCCAGCGCGCCTCCGCATCGCTCAGGCTCGAGTGCGCCTCCGATAGATCGACGCCCGAGGCGAGCTTCTTGTTCTCCTTCTTGCTCAGAAAGTCGATGCGGCTTTGAATGGAGCTCGCATTGCCCGGAACGCTGCTGGCGAGCGCCGTCCACTGATCGTTGAACCCGCGCGTGATCAGTTCTTTCTTTGCCGTCGCGGCACTCTCGAGGCCCTGAGCTGCGCCGAGTACCGGCGGTCCGTCCTTCACCACGCCCTCATAATTCTTTTTGTCGTACTCGCCCTTGAGGTTGCCCAACTTATTTTGTACGTCCGACAGCTGATCCGGGACGTATTGGGACGCATCAGGCGCGGCGTTCACTGCAGCTTCAATATCGGCAATCATCTTTTCCGCAGGCCCCTTCTGGGGGGAGCAGGCAGCGATCAGCAGCGCCAAGGCACCTAGCCAGGCGGGGAAAGACGAGCGCAAATAGATCATGGGAAGTATCCTTATACTCTGGTGTATCAATGAGTTAATATTGTTTATTAAAGTAATAGAAGATGTCATGTCACTCGTCCGTCACCCGGCGGCACGAGGTGTTGATCGCCGCCGACGATCGACTCATGCGGGATCCTCGCGCACCCACCCTAGTCTCCGGCCGCCGAACATTCGTCGAAAGTGCTTGCTCTCGCAAAATGATGTAGGCGTTTGCCACCCCGCCGAGCGCCAGCCGCGACGATGATTCGGCCTACTCGGAGGACGCGCTGCCCAGCGCGAACCAAGAAAGGTCTGAACCCATTTTGGAGTCGACCTTGAACGCGCGGGCCGAGGCCATCATGCGCGTAAGCGCCTGACCGATCGGGAGTGCCGGCCCGGCGTCGCCCGGCTTGATGCGTGCAAAGCGGACGGGGTTGATGCGAGCCACGACGTAGTTGCGCAGATAGGGCGACTTGAAGCCCTGTTTCTGCATCGCGGCCACGAGCTTGACGACCAGCCCGTCGATGGCCAGCAGGCGTGCCGCGTATCCTTCGCGGTCGCGTAAGCTCGCCGGCAGCGTGCGCGCGGTGAATCGATCCACCTTTTTGAGAAAGGCGCTGTACGCGCCGCCGGCGAATCGAGGCGCTTTCTGATAGACGATCCCGAGGGTCAGGAGCTCCGCGGACTCGAACTGCGAGGCGAAGCTCGCCTCCTTCGCCGTGGGCTGGCGGCGTGCCAGGTCACGCGCCATGCGAATCACCTCGAGGCTCCGGTCCTTGAGGTTGTGTGCTTTCTCGGTGTTCAGCGCGAGGATACGGTAAGCGAGGTCGGCGTCCGCACAGATCAATGCGGTGATGTACTTCAGGCCCAGCACTTTGGCGGCCGCGAGCCGGTGCCGTCCATTCGGGGTCCAGAAACCGCCGTCCGCTCCGGGAACGACGATCAAGGGATCGAGGAACGATCCGGCCTGCTCGATGCTGGCAGCGAGGCGCTTGGTGTGCGTAGGCGATAGGTCGCGCTGAAACGGGGTGGGTTGCACGCTGCGAAAGGGCAGCGCCGCCAGCACGAGCTCGCGGCCTCCAAAAGGATCGCGATAGTTGCCGAGGACCACTCCGCCGGCATCGGCGATGCGGCTGAGCAAAGGCTGCAGCGGTTCGTGCGTGAGCAAGAGCGCGATATCCTCTCGATTCAAGCCCCGGGTATCAGCGGCGGGCTTGAGGCGCCGGCGAGAGGACGCCGGCCGCGATTTCTTCTTCTTCGGCGATGAACTGGCCATAATGCTCCTTTGCAGCGCCATCGAGGCAATAGTGTGACCGCTTCGGGACCGCGGTGCCAATGGACGGCGCGGGTTGCAGCGGGTAGTCTCTCGCGGCATGAGGGTGCAAGGTAAGAGTCTGAGTCGCGGCCTCGAGTCACTCCTCAACCCGCAACATCCGCGCGGCCTCTACCGCTCCGGCGTCGGGTCGATTCCGCTCGCAGCCATCCGGCGCGGCAGCATGCAACCCCGCACCCAGTTTCGACAAGAGGCGCTCGAAGAGCTAGCGGCATCCATCAAGGCCAAGGGCGTCATTCAGCCCATTTTGGTGCGGCCCGTGCCCGGCTTCCCACATCAGTTCGAAGTCGTCGCCGGCGACCGGCGCTGGCAAGCCGCACAGCTTGCGGGCCACACGGAAATCCCGGCGATCGTCCGGGAGTTGTCCGATCCGGAGGCGCTCGCTCTCGCCCTCGTAGAGAACATTCAGCGTGAGGAGCTGACGCCGACCGAGGAGGCGAGGGCTCTCGCGCGCCTCATCGACGAGTTCTCGTTGACCCATCAACAGGTGGCGGAGGCAGTCGGCCGATCGCGAGTCGCGGTCACCAACCTGATGCGACTGCTCGAGTTGCCCACGCCCGTGATCGAGCTCATCGATGGGCAGGCGATCACCATGGGACACGCGCGCGCACTGCTCGGGCTCGGCGAGGAAACCGCGCGGGTCGAGATGGCCAAGCTCGTGGTCGAACGCCATCTTTCGGTGCGCGAGACCGAGACGCGCGTTCGCAAAGCGCAACGGCCTCCGGCGCGGCGCGAGATGGAGGTGTCGGTGGTCAGTGAAATTGCCCGCACGGACAACGCGCGAGTGCAGCTCCATCAGCGCCCGAGCGGTGCGGGCAAGCTGGTCGTCGAGTTCACGGACGATGCCACACGCGACGCGCTCTTGCGAGCCGTCGCCGCCGCGCTCGGAGCCTGAGCGGAGCGGCCGAAGCCACCGGCGATGCCAGCGCGACCGCGGGCCTCAGGCACGCTCGAAGCGCGCGACCGTCTCCACGTGCGCCGTGTAGGGGAACATATCGAAGACGGTGAGGTCCGCCAGACGCAAGGCGCCCTGAGAGGTGAGCCTCGCGATGTCCTCCCGCAGTGAGTCGAGTGCACAGCTCACGTACAAGAGGCGCTGCGGCGGCCGCTCCGCCAGGCGCTCGGCGAGCTCCGACTCCAGCCCCTTGCGCGGCGGATCGACGATCACCAAGTCGGCGCCCTCGGCGGCCTCCTGCATCGCTCCGGCGGGCCCGGGCTTCAGGACGATTTTGGCGCGCTGCATCGCCTGAAGACCTTGCAGTCCCTGCTCGAGTCCTCGCAGCGCGTGCGGATTTGACTCGTTCAGGCGCAGCTCGCGCAGCCGATCGATCACCGACAGCCCGATGGCGCCGACCCCGGTATAGAACTCGGCCACGCACGAGCCTTCCGGAATCTGGGTGCGCAGGTGCTCGATGATGCGTTGCGCGACCTCGAGGTTGCTTTGTCCGAAGGCGCCCGGAGGGTAGTGCACCGCGGCTCCGCCGAAGTGCTCCGCCACCGTGTCCGGTCCGCACCAGCGCTCGAAATGCGGCCCGAGTATGGTGTTGGAGCGATCGCAGTGCGCGTTGAACCACAAGCTGTGCAGCTCGCTGCCAAGCTCCTGGCGGATCAACTCGAGGCATCCCGCCAGCGGCGCCGCCGCCTCGCTGTTCGCCACCAGCACCACCTGCGCCGTCTGCGAGCTGCGTTCCACGACCACCTGTAGATAGCGCGCAAGGCCCAGATGCGCCTGATCCGAATAGCTGGGGACGCGCGCCTCGACGAGCGCACGGCGCACGACGCCGGCAACGCGGTTGATGAGCGGGTGCTGCACGTAGCAGCTCGGGATGTGCACCACGCGGTGCGTGCCGAGCTCGAACAGTCCCAGCTTGGGCGTGCCGAGGCGTCCGCGGATGGCGAGCCGGGCGCGATGGCGAAAGCCGAGCACCGCGCCGGATACGAGGGGCGGATCGGAAAGACCGTACCGGCGAGCTAGATCGCCGAGCGCTGTGCGCACCAGAGGGTCGAGGCCGGGTTCACCGAAGCGCGGGCAGCCAGGGCACGGCGGGCGATGCGGGCAGTCCGCCATCGCCCTAGCCGAGCCGCGCGCGCTTGACTCGCATCGACTCTTTCCACTCGATCGATACGATCACGAGGCCGCTGCAGCCGATGAGCAGGGCGCCGAGCATCACGAAGCCGTCCGGGACGTTACCCCACACGGCGAATTGGATGACAAAAGCCCACAAAAGGCTCGTGAACTCGAGCGGCGCGATGGTCGAGGCCGAGGCGCGGCGCAGTGCCTCGAACACCAGAAATTGAGACGTCGCGCCCGCGATGGATAGTGCGAGCAGCAGCACCCAGTCCTCCAGGGACGGCGTTTTCCAGACCCACGGGAGGATGAGTCCCGCGAGTACGAAGAAGCCGAGATTGGTCATGAGCATGTTGACGCTGGTGGGCTCGGAGAGCTTGGTCAAGCGGATCAATATGGTGGAGATCGACCAGAGCGCGGCGGCGCAGAGCGCGAGGAGAACGGGCCCCGAAGCGCTGAATCCGGGTCGGCAGGCAATCACCACACCTACGAATCCCACCGACACTGCGATCCAGCGCGAGGTGCTCACCTGCTCCCGCAAGACGGGTCCGGCCATCAAGGCAACCAGAATGGGCGAGCCGAAATAAATGGTCACCATCTCGCCGAGCGCGAGCGAACGGGCGGCCGAGTAGTAGAGCGCCCATGCGGCCACGATGATCAGAGCCCGCAGCGTGAGCAGCGAGCGCACGGGCGATCGGTATGCCCGCGGCAACGGGGCTGCGCCGTTCCGGGCGAAGACGATGAGCAAGATGATGCTGCTGCGCACGAACATGATCTCCCATACGGAGAGGTCGCGGACCAGCAACTTCGCCAGCGCATCGTGCAGAGGGAATATGAAGAAACCGGCGAGACCGAGCGCAACTCCGTGCATGCCCGAGTTCGATTTGAATACCGACATCAATCAACCTTCGAGACGGTCCGCGGCGTTGTCGCTCACGCAGGGGAGAGGAGGGCCGCCGGTGCGACACCGGCACTCGGCGTCACGCGGTCTCGGCAAGCACCAGCGGCCGTTCTACCGATTCGCGCAGCACGCTCGCCTGGAATTTCTCGACGCGCTCGACGGCGCTGCGAATATCCTCGGAGTCGTTGCGCAGGCTCCGCGGCGCGGTCGCCTTGTCGTTTTGCAGCCGCTTGGCGTGAGGCGTCTTCGCATCGATCCATTCCAATGTCGTACCGGTCATACGCCGCTCGCTCCATCATCGCTCAAGGGGCCAACCGCGCCGTCAAGATCTCACCGCACATGACCGCGGCTGCGCGCGCGGCGCGCGCAGCGCCCATGAATTCTGGCACGCTCGCGCTGTCGGAGTCAAAATTGAGGATGCCGATCAGCGGGTTGAACACGTCCTCGCGCGCGGCCGAGAAGCGTCCGGGGTCGAATATCGGAACCGACAGAATCGTCGACAACGTGGGACGTACGAGCGCCTGCTGATACTTCGAGAGGCCGGGAATCGGCGCTTTGGTGCGCAGATACGCGCCGATGTCGAGCACCACGAGATCGTGCCTCATCCAACACTCTCCGCAAGCGCTCACGTCGAGCTCGAACTCCAGCCGATCATCCGCGTCTTCGTCCATGTTGTAGCCGGCAACGATCTTGAGCGTCCCTCGCGAGGTGAGGAGCGCAAGGTTCGTGCGCAGATGGCGCTGGAAGCCGGTTTGCTTGACGAACAACGCGGTCGCCTCATTCAGCATCATGGCGAGCACGCGCGGATTGCGGGGAGCAAGGTCTCGGAGCAGCTTGTAGCCTGCCTGCTGCCTGGCGCTCTCATACAAGGCTTGCTTGCGCGCGGGTGAGAGATCGAAATCGTAAGTGGAGACGTTCACCTCGAGCGGAAAGGTGTACAGATCGTCGATGCCGCGTGCATGAATCTCGACGTTGGCGTTCAACGCGGTCTCGAGCAGCGAGCGTGCGAAGCGCAGCGGCGAGCTGCCGCCCTCATGCGGCGCGTCCGCCCGCTCGAGGAGGCGAAAGCCGATGATGGGGGTGGGGTCTGCGCGCCGGCGCCGGCGCGCGTCGTCGAAGATCCACACGGGAAAGTTCGCGACCAACCCGCCGTCGACCAGTGTCCGTACCTCGCCGTCCAAGGTGAGCTGCACGGGCCGGAAAAAGAATGGCAGTCCGATGGAGGCGGCCACGGCCTTCGCTACCGCAACGCCGGGGGTCCTTTCTCGGCTGAAGACCACCGGCGACTGACGATCGATGTCGCTCGCGATGATGCGCAGAGGAGGGACGATGCTCGGATCGAGATCGCCGAACAAGAGGCGCGGCTGAGCGGGAGGAACGGAAACCTTTCGGGCGCGCAGCCATCGATCGATCGCCTCCTCGATCGGTGCCGTGTCGAAGAAGCCGTGGTCCAAGCCCAAGCGGCTGAGCGGAGCACGCCATTTGCGATAGAACCAAGGGGCGGCGAGCCATGTGCGCAGGAGCGAGCCGCCCTCGAGTCTTGCCTTGAGCGCATCGGCGAATCGCTCCCAGTCGTGCCAGCGTCCCGCCCCGAACAGATCGGTGAGGTCGCCCGCCAGGAGCCCACTCTGCGTGATCGGATCGTAAACCTCCCTGGGCGTATAGCCAACGGCGATGAGAGCGGCAACGATCGCGCCGGCCGACGCGCCGGCCACCCCCACGAATTGCACGCCCAGCTCTTGAGCGACCGCGATGGCGCCCACGTGCGCCAGACCCTTGGCCCCGCCGCCTTCGAAAATTCCAAATGCCTGCACGAATTCTGTCCTCGGCTCACGGCCTGACTCGGGAAGAGGAAGTTCATTGGCGCCGCTCGCGGGCCGGGCGCACAGGCCAAGCCGCGGATGGCGCGGTGCTGGCCGTCGAGGCGCCAGTTTAGCGTATACCTGGTTTTTTGTACAGGTACATATTATTTAATAAATTAAAATAGATACAAGACAAACCTAAACCAGATTCAGGAGATTCCCCAAGGCTCAGAAGTGCGCTTCGAGGGTGTCCACCCCGGTACCCCGATACAGTTTGATGCGCGCGGTCGAGTGAGCTGCGCTCGCCAACACGGCGCCTTGCAGATCGCCGGGGGAGCGAATCGCGTGACCCTCGAACTCGTAGATGATATCTCCGGTAATGATGCCGGCTTTTTGCGCAATCGACCCCGGAGTCACGCCGACCACCAGCACACCCGCGCGATTCGGCGCCTCGGCGCTCGGCGATACGGCGAGCCCGCTGATGCCGAAATCCAGCCGGGCGGGTGGTGGTGGAGGCGCGGGCGCCCGACCCGCCGTGGGGTTTTGAGCGTAAGCGTCGACTCTCGCGAGAAGTCCCGCCACTTCGGCATTGGAGAGCGAGCCGCGGTAATCGGGTCCGCCCTTGGCGACGATCCGGAAGCTCCACAACTCGGGTTTGCCTGGAACGTAGCCCTTTGCAAGATGACGGAGCAAGGCCTCATCGAGGGGAACGGCGAGAGACTCAGTGTACGTGCATTCGCCCGTGGGGCAATTGATCGCAACCCGTTTCAGCACCGCGACAGGCACCGTCTCGAGTTCCCTGATTCCGCGATACTCCGCCGTTTTGTAGGCGCGCGAGGCTCCGCGGTAAGTGATCGACACGTCCATCCGATAGGACACCTGCCCGGAGTCGCGGTCGATCAGGGCCGTCAGGAATTCGTCGTGCCAGACCTCGCCCATCAACCCCTTGCGCTCCACGTACCCGCGCTCGGTGCTGATCTTGGTCGCGTGAGCCTCCTCGGTGACGGAGGCGGTCTGCATGAAATGCTCGGGGCCGAACGAGAGGAGATCGGGATCTTTGGCGATCGCTTGGGTGATGAGGGTGCCTGCAATGAAGGCCCCCGCGGCGTATGTCGAATATCGTCCCATGGCTTCCGCGTGTCCCCTTGCCGGCCGGAGCTCGATGATATCAATGCGCCGCGGCGCGCGGCACCTGGAAGTTGCCCAAGAGCCTCTCGACCTCGGCGACATCGATGGGTTTGGTAAGGTGGTGATCGAATCCCGCATCTCGTGAGCGCTGTTTATCCTCGGCCTGGCCCCACCCGGTCACGGCGATGAGCAGCGTCTTCTTGCCCCACGCCTGCGCACGAACTCGGCGCGCAACCTCATAGCCGTTCATCCCCGGCATGCCGATGTCCAAGATGATGGCTTGCGGCTGCTCGAGCAATGCGAGGCGCAAGGCGTCCTCGCCGCTGTGAGCGACCGATACCTCGTTGCCGGACATGTGCAAGATGGTCGCCAGGCTGTCGGCAGCGTCGCGATTGTCGTCGGCCACGAGTACCCGCAATGTGCCGATCGCACCCGCGCCGGGGTCGGGTGGATCCGCTGGCAGCGCCGCATCCGCCACGATGAGCGCGCGTGGAAGGTGGATGGCGAACTCGCTGCCGTGGCCCGCACCGGCGCTCCTGGCCGAGACCGAGCCCCCATGTAGGCCGGCCAATCCCTTGACCAGCGCGAGCCCGATCCCGAGGCCGCCCTCGGCTCGATCGATCGCGGAGCTCACCTGCGCGAACATCGTGAACATGTCGGTCAGCGACTCCGGATCGAAGCCGATGCCGCTGTCCTTCACGGACATCTCGATTTCCTCGGGGAGCAAGCGCACCGCCAGCGCAATCCGGCCGCCCGGATCGGTGTACTTCGCCGCATTGGTGAGCAGATTCGACAGCGACTGAGAAATCCGCAACGGATCGACATTGAGGACCACGCGGTCGGCCGGAACATCGATGGTCAGCGCGTGGCGCTTCGAATCGATGAGCGGTCGAGCAGTTTCCACGGCGGCATTGATTATGGACTCGAGAGTGGTGGGCTGAGGCTTGAGTGCCAGGCGGCCGCGCGTGATCCGCGAAACATCGAGCAGATCATCGAGAAGCAGCGCCATCCGCTGAACCTGCCGCGAAATGACCTCACGCGCCCACTGACGCTGCTGCGCATCGATCTTGGGCGACTCGAGGAGCCTCACCGAATGGCGAATTGGCGCGAGCGGATTGCGCAGCTCGTGAGCCAGCGTGGCGAGAAATTCGTCCTTGCGCCGATCGGCCTCGCGCAGCGCCTGCGAGCTCGCCTGCACGGCTTCGAGCATGTTGTTGAACGCATCCACGACGACCCCGGTCTCATCCTCGGAGGTCTTTTGAGCGCGTAGCGAATAATCGCGGCGGCTGACGATCTCGCGGGCAACCCCCGCCATGACCTCCAAGGGCCGGGTGATGCGCGCCTGCAGCCGGGAAGCGAATAAAAACGCGGCCGCCAAGCTCAATAGCGTCACCAGCACAAAAATGCCCACGTAGGCGGCAACTCGGTTCACGAGATCGTAGCGACCCCGCAGATAGATGTATCCCACGGTCTCAGTACCGCGCCGGACCGGCTGCACGAGCTCGGCCTGATCGCCGGCGATACGCAGCGATTCCTTGCTCAAGACGCCCGGCGGCGGTTGGTTGCCCGGCCGAACGTAAGAGACGAAGAGGGCGCCGCGCGCGGTGTAAAGCGCAGCTGCCAAAATGCCGGCTCGAGCTTCCAGAGCCGAGAGATTGCGCTCCGCGACCGGCCGATCGTCGAACTCCAGAGCGGCAGCCGTGGACAAGGCCAGAATCGAGGCTTCCGTGGAGAGCTCGGACACCAAGGACTTGCGGTACATGGAGATATCGACGGACAGCATGGCGATGCCGGCAACCCATACCGCGAGCACGGTGGTGAGCAGCACGAGCCGCATCAAGCGCGCGCGCACGGTGGTTCTTCGCCAAAAAGGCGCCATCGCCGGACTCATGCCGCCGCTCCCATCACCCGTCGAACCTTGCTGGAGGGCCACATTCGCGCCACTCCAGAGGCGCAGTTCGCGCTCGGCTCCGCGGGAGGGCGAGGCTCGCAAAGTCCGCGCGATTGGCGAGGTACACCGAACACGCGGACCGCGAGACCGAGCAGCTCCGAGCTGATCTTGAGGTGTGCCTGACCGGCCGCGGTGAGGGAGACCTCGAAGCGCACGCGGCGATCGATGGTCAGGAAATTCAACATGCCCCCGTCCTGCAGTCCCCCTTCCTCGTCGGTCACGACGAGTGTCGATCTCGACGCCGCGGGCCGCCATGAGCGCAGCGAGTCTGCGCGGCCAGCTCCGACGTAGAGTATGTCGGGATCGGCGATGTCGCGGACGGAGGCCGCCTCACGTACCCGGACGGGGTGGTTGTTGATGAGATGGGCGTGCGCGAGCCCGCCGAGTTGCCGGACCATCGCGGGCGAACCGAGCACGGCGATGACGAAGTCCCCCCTCTCCGCCCCGCCGGGCCAGTCGACATAGCCCGCCAAGCGGAACACGTAAGCCGCCTTTACGACCTCCTCGGAATAATCCGCCGCGATGACGGGGGCACGAGCGCCAGCCCCCAGCACACATACGCCGGCGACGAACCAGACCTGCTTGAGGGCACGACTAAGGATGGCGGCTCGGCCTGGAATAAGCGTGCATCCAACCCATCATAATGAGGGAGGGGCAGCGGGGGTAGGGTGCGGCCGCAGTCACCCGACCCTGGGAGTTACCTGCATGCGAGGGATGTCGCGCGGAGTCATGCTGTGCAATATTTACAATCCCGAATATTATGCGACCTACACATGACCTGCTGATATCGTCAACGCCTTTCGCGAGGAGCGTTTTGCGTGTGCGGTGATTCGAGCTTGCGGCGTGCCGACTGATCCATTGGAAACCGCACGGCCCTTGGCGACCGGCACGCGTTACTCGCCGCCGGCGATGGTATTCCATTGGTCGATGTTCGTTCTCGTCCTGATCGTGGGAGTGCTCGGCCTGCTGCACGATAGCTGGCCCGACGAGACTCAGTCATTCTGGATCAACGTGCACGCTCTTCTCGGCATCCTCTTGTGGCTCACGCTCGTCGGCCGCTGGATTTGGCGGATGCGGCGCCCGCCGCCCCCGTTGCCGGCCGGCCTCGGCTGGTTGTCCTCGCGCTTATCCAGCCCCGTGCACTGGGCACTTTATGCATTGATGTTCGTCACCCCGATCCTGGGATTCATCACGTTCATTTATCACGGGCGGGTCTTCGACCTCGGGATATTCCGCGTTGACTTCGGCATTGCCAAAAATAAAGCGGTGTTCCATCCGACCGAGGATATCCACGGCTATCTCGCCTACGCGCTGTTCGGGCTTGCCGGTCTGCATGCCCTGGCTGCGCTCTGGCACCGATTTTGGCTGCACGACGGGGTGCTCGCCCGCATGTGGCCCTGCCGTTCGCCGGTGGGGCCGCGGCGAGATTGACCTCAGTGGGGTTGCCCAGCCGCGATTCAGCGAGCGCCGGCTCGCCGCAGGGCGGCGGCGATTTCGGGCCGCGCGCCGGCGATAGCCGCCTCGAGCGGCGTCGTTCCGGTGGTGTCCGCGGCATTCGGATCCGCGCCCGCGGCAAGCAACGATTTCACCGCCTCCTCCCGGTCGTGCAGAACTGCGAGCATGAGGGCACTGCGGCCGCTCGCATCGCGGGCATCGATATCGATGCGCTCCGCGAGGAGCGCGTTTAACCTTGGGACATTCCCGCTTTGCGCCGCTGCTCGCAATGCCGTCGCTGCGTCGAGCGACCGGGCCCCGGGTGACGGCACCGCGGCCAGTGGCGAAGCGGTCATGGCTCGCGCCGCGGAGGGTGCCCGCATCGCTTGCATCTGAGCGAGCTGCGGCGGCGAGGCGCTTTCGCGAGCGGGGCCTTGCGCCCTCGGTGCTTGCCGTGCATCGGCCCCTGACACGGCCCCGGGCGCGGAATTCCGGCTCGGCGGTTCATTGCCCGCGAACGCGCGCGACTCCGCGGTCGCGGGCGCAGCGGGACTCACCGCCGCGGGTTCCGCGGTGTGCGCGGGGGGAGGGGGAAGACGGGTCATCGGCGCCGTCGTCGGCGTTAGAAAACGCGGTGCGATCAACAGCCCCGCGAGGGCGGCTGCCGCAAGACCCCCATATGCGGCAATTCGCCAACGCGGCTGGTTCGCGGAGGCCCTGCGGAACTCGATTGGTGCAGAATTTGCCTCTGTCTGGTATTGCGCGGCGAGCTCGGCCGCATGGCGAAGCACCGCGCGGCGTGTCGCTTCGCTCGGGCGGCTCGAATCGCGATTGGAGAAGCGCCGATACCGTTCATCGATCTCTTCGAGTCCTTCGTTCGGTGGGGGAGACTCGTTCATGCATGCTCCTGGAGCAGGTCGCGCAGCTTCATCCGCGCGTAACGGAGCCGGCTCTTGGACGTCTCGAAGCTCACGCCGGTGACCGCAGCGATCTCCTCGACACTGAGGTCGCCCTCGATCTGCATCAGAAACGCATCGCGCTGCTCGACCGGAAGCTCGGCGAGGGCTCGGCCGAGGGCGCTCGACTGTTCCTGAGCCACGGCCCCGGCGAGCGGACCCGAGCTCGGGTCGGCGATGAGTTGCATGGCCACCGAGCCCCCCTCGTGGTGAAAACTCTCGAGACTGGTTTGCGGGCGGCTTTTTCGCGCCCAATCGATGATCCGATTGTGCGCAATGGTAAAGAGCCAGGTCGTGAATCGCGCCGACGGCTGGTAGCGCGGCGCCTGGCGAGCCACGGCGAACCAAACTTCTTGCATGAGCTCGTCTGCAGTCGCGCCATTGCCCACGTTGCGCTCGATGTAGCGCCATGTGCGCGTTTCGTGCCGACGATAGAGACACTCGAATGCCGCGGCATCACCGCGAGCATATCGACCCATCAGAACCTCGTCAGACTCTGCCGCTGCGGTCATCACACCTTATTATGGCACCCGGGCGCGCGCTCAGCCCGGGGGGTCCGGCACGTAAGCGGGGCTCGGGGGGCCCGGGAAGGGGTTCACGCTCGGCGGCAGCGGGCGGCCGCGGCGGATCACGCCCATCGCCAGCAGGTTGTCGAGACTGTCGTAACGAATGCGTATGACCTCGTTCGGCTGGTTCTGCAGCCTCGCGAACTCCGTGTGGTTGACGTAGGAGTACTCGCGCTCGCCGTGCCCCGTACCGAGCTTTGGCGCGGGTTCAGGACTCGGAGCGATTCCGGCCGACGGCGCGGCGGCCATCGCCTCCGGCGCGCTCAATGCACGCTCGCGGGACCTCAGCGCGTTCGCCTCGCTCGAATCGCGCGCGCTCGGTGCCTCGGGACGCACCGGTCCCTGCCAAGTGGGAGGCGGCGTCCAAGCCTGCGGCCGGCGTTCGCGATACAGAGCCACGCCGATGACGCCGACGTTCGCGGGACGCCCCGTGCGCTCCGCGTACGAATCCGGTGATGCGGTAAAGGTGAATGCAGCCACCTCTGCATCGCTCTTGCGCCAGCCGGAGATTTGGTAGCGCTCACCGGGCTCGAAGACATAGCCGCCTTGATCCCAAGCGGCGGTCTCTCCGGAGAGTACGTTGACGCCGTCGACCGACATCACGGCCAGCAGGCGCTCTCCGAGACGGTTGTGAACTTCGACGGAATATTTTGCGCCAGGCCGTCCTGCGACCCAGTACTCGCCGCGATAATAGTGCGGGCTCAAGGCAACGCCCGTGTCTCGGTCGATGACGGCGATGTCGGCGAGGCCGCCCAAAGTTTGGGCGTGCGCGTCGAGGGCGAGCCCCAGACCGATCATTGCGAGCAAGAGTGAGAGTTTCATAGAGGCTCCTGTTCAGTTCATGCAAACCTTGAAACGAGGCAGGAGCGGAAATGGGGTTAGTCGCTGTGTACGTGCTCCAATATGTCAATACAAGCGCAGTCTCGATGGAGTAATGTCGTGCGTGACGGTTGCATCGTATGGGCGGGCCTTATATGACCGATCACGGGAAAACACCCGACTTACTCACCCAAAACAGCAGCCTCGCAACGCGCCGGGATCAGATGTTCCCCGTGCTGACCGGTGTGCAACTGGCGCGGCTGCAGCGCTATGGGCAGCGCCGGGCGATTCGAGCGGGGGAGATCTTGGCGGAGCCCGGCGATCGCGGGCTGCCGATGTGGGTCGTGCTGTCCGGCAGCATCGAGGTCATGCAGGTGGGAATGGCCGGGGAAACCACCGTGGTGACCCACACCGCCGGCAGGTTCACCGGAGAAATGAGCACCCTGCGCGGAATCAGCAGCATGGTGCGGATGCGCGTCGGCACGGATGGAGAGGCGCTCGAGGTCGATGAGAATCGACTGCGAACCATCATCCAGACGGACTCCGAGCTCGGTGAGATCTTCTTACGTGCCTACATATTACGGCGTGTCGGGCTCATCCAAGCGCAGGTCGGGGACGTCGTCCTGCTCGGTTCGAGTCATTCCGCCGACACCCTGAGACTTCAGCAGTTCCTCACCCGCAACACCCATCCCTACGTCTATCTGGACGTCCACGAAGATGCGGCGGCGCGTGACTTGCAGGAGCACTTCAAGCTCAAGGCGAGCGATCTCCCCGTGGTCATCTGCCGAGGCGTAGTCGCTCTGCGGAACCCGAGTACCGAGGAAGTGGCTGCGTGCCTGGGAATGAATCAAGCGGTCGACGATCAGCGTGTGCGGGATCTGATCGTCGTGGGCGCCGGCCCCGCGGGTCTTGCAGCCGCGGTGTATGGATCCTCCGAAGGTCTGGATGTGCTCGTCCTCGAAACCGGTACCCCCGGCGGGCAGGCGGGCTCGAGCTCGAAGATCGAAAACTACCTCGGGTTCCCGACGGGCATTTCCGGACTGGCATTGGCGGGGCGTGCCCTGGTGCAAGCGCAAAAGTTTGGGGCGGAGATCCGCACGGCAGCTCCGGCCATGCGCCTCAAATGCGATGCACGTCCCTACGCGATCGAGCTCGCCTCCGGCGCCTCTGTCAGGGGGCGTTGCATCGTGCTCGCGAGCGGCGTGGAGTATCGTCAGTTGAGCCTCGAGAACGCTGCACGACTTCTGGGGGCGGGTATTTACTACGGCGCGACGCCCACCGAGGCGCGACGCTGCCGGGGAGAGGAGGTCATCGTCGTGGGAGGCGGGAATTCCGCGGGACAGGCCGCCGTGTTCCTCGCGGGAAGTTCCAGCGTCGTGCACATGCTCGTGCGCGCGAATGGCCTCGCCGACACCATGTCGCGCTATCTCATCAGAAGAATCCAGGAGACTCCGAATATCAAGTTGCACGTCAATACTCAAATCACCGCGCTCGAAGGAACGGACGAGCTCGAGCGCGTGAGTTGGGCGACATCGTCCACGGGTGCCGAAGAAATCCTGCCCATCAGGCACGTGTTTCTGATGACCGGAGCCGTGCCCAGTACCCATTGGCTTTCCGGCTGCATCGCGCTCAACGAGAAAGCCTTCGTCATGACAGGACCCGATCTGAAGCCTCAGCACCTCGATGCGGACCTGTGGAGCACAAATCGAAAGCCGGAATTCTTCGAGACCAGCCTGCCGGCGGTCTTCGCGGTGGGCGATGTTCGGTGCGGGAGCGTCAAACGAGTGGCCGCCGCGGTGGGCGAGGGATCCGCCTGCATACAGCAGGTGCATTTCGTGCTGGGCCTCGAGGCCGCGCGTCCGTGACACAACCCGCGGCGCCGCATTAGCGCAGCGCTTGTCGGTAGGAATCCGTCACCACCCTCCCAGGGCGGCCAACGTTCCCGCAAAGACCGCATGACCTATGCTTGCGATGCGCATCGCCATCCCCTCCTCAAAGCGAGCGTTGAAGGTTTATGCTTGGTGCGACGAGAATTGTCCAGGGGATGAAACCAGGTGGACAGGGGTTCTGGATTTTGCGAGGTGAAAAATGCTCAAACAGATCTGCTTCTTCCGGAAGCGCGCGGACATGACCATGGAGCAATTCATGGATTATTACGAAAATCAGCACTCACAACTGGCCAAGAAGATCGGCAAGCCGGGCATTCCGAATGCCCTGCGGTACGTGCGCCGCTACCTGACCCCGGTCAAGAATCCGGTGACCGGCGAGATCCATGATCCAGGCTATGATTGCATCATGGAGATTTGGTGGAACAGTCGGGAGGACTTTGAGAATTCCCAGCGCCTCATCAGCGATCCTAAGCGGCTACTGCATACGCTGGAAGACGAAAAGAAACTGTTCGCCTCGCACGCCAATCCTATCTGTCTCGTCGAAGAGCACGATTCGCCGGTGGGTCCCGATGGGATCATCTACGAGTGGATACCGGCCGCCAAGGCTTCGAGCTGAGTCGTCGTCGCGGGGGCAAATGAGAGGGTGAAATGAGCGGTTTGCACGAGCTTCCGGGTAAGGTCTTTAAACTCATAGAGTCGGGCGTGGTCGCCGAATTCTCGACGGTGAGTGCGGCGGGTGTTCCGATCGACACTCCGACTTACTACTTCCCGAGCGATGACATGGACACTCTCGACCTCGCAACGGGTCTGCCCAACCCCGCCAAAGCCGAGCGCGCCCGGCGCAATCCAAAGGTGGGCCTGCTGATCGAGGGCGCTCCGGAAGAGCCGGTGGTCGTAGTACGTGCGCATGCGGCTGTGCGCGACAGCGACATCCAGTCCAACGCCATACGCTACCTCGCCGAGACCGGCTATCGAGGGATCAGCCACGGAATCACCTGGGAAAAGGCGCGTCAGGCGGTAACCTACTGGTCGCGCATCATTATCGAGAACAAGCCCGAGAGGATCTATTGGTGGGACAGCCGATCGGCGCTCGACGCCTCGCCGCAGGTCTGGAACGCGGCGCCCGACACCCGCTATCCGCTGTCCGATCCGCCGCCCTCGGGAAAGATGCAGCCTTCCGCGTGGCCGGTTCGTCCCTGGCAGGATGTCGCCAAAGATGCCGTGGAAAGCGCTGCGGCCTCGCACCTCTCGGTTCTCGACTCGGAAGGATATCCCGTGCCGATGCGGGTGTATTCTTTCGAGCGGGTGGACGAGGGCTTCCGACTGGCGATGCCGAAAGGCTTGCCCTGGAAACTCCAGGGCAAGGCCTCGCTCACCTTCGCGGGCTTCCGTACCTTTGTCGGCGACGCGTCGCCGGCAAACGGCAGCATCCTTTTTCGGGTCGAGCGATCGCTGCCTCAGCACCCATCGACCCTCGATACCAAACAGGTGCTGCAGCCGAGTGAGGATACGCTTGCCAAAGCCCGGGCGCGGCTGGAGTACGAGGCCCGGCGGCGTGGCCAGTCGCTCCCGGTTATCCCCGTCGATCCGCCGCCTCGCACCCGCATTGCGATGATCCGGCAGGCCCGCATCGAAAGCGCTTCGCCGATCACCGGACTTTCAAAGGACCACGGCAATCGCACGACCTAAGGCGGGCAGCACATGGGCGGATCTGACCCACGGCTCTATCAGCGAAAGCGTTGCGGGATGGCATCCGCAAAAGGATAGAGTGGAAAGTAGGGCTTCGCTTCTTCGATGACCCGTTGCACCGACGGTCTTGCCATCAGCCTGTCGAAATAGGCCTTCAAGTGGCCGAGTCCTTGCGGGAAGGGTTGGACGGTGCCGGCGTAGAAGAGTGCCGGGGCAGCGGCGCAGTCGGCCATGCTGAAGCTCTGGCCGGCAATCCAGGTTCCCTGCGCCATTTGCTTGTCGATCATTCCATATGCCGTGTCCAGCGTTGCGCGCTCCTTGGCTACATCGCCCTTGGTGCCGCGCATTCGATCACTGACAATCTGCTGCATGGGCACTTGTAGATAGTTGTCGAATAATCGATCCCACAGACGCACCTGGAACGCGTCCTCCCATCCGCGGGGAACCAAGCCACCAGCGAAAAAATGATCCAGGTACTCGATGATGATCGTCGTCTCCGCCAAATCACGCTTGCGATCATGGTCGCGGATGGCAGGGAATTTGCCGATGGGCGATACCGCCAGCAGTTCCGCTCTGTCCTTATCATTCCCGAGATTGATGATTCGCCGATCGAATTCGATATGGTTTTCGTAAAGCGCGATCAGAACCTTGTGACAAAACGATGAGAGCGGATGGTAGTAAAGCGTAAGGGACATAGTGCATTTCCTCGAATCCAGGTCAAAACGGAATGATCGGAGCTGTTCGCGCCTTGGCGTGCCGACAATTCTATTTTGGTCACTCCTGCGGAGACCCGCAATGCTTGCCTTTAACTGGCGAGAGAGCTCTCATGCCTATTGCCTGCTCCGGTCGCCGCCCTCATGATGCCGAAAAGCGCCTCAACGGCGTGGCCGGGATGAACCGACCTGCGGTCACGCGGGCGGTGGAGCAAGCATGGTTTTCAACTCGCTCACATTCGTTGTGTTCTTCGCGTGCGTGCTGGGCCTGCACTCGCTGCCGCTGCCCTGGACCGCCAAAAAGATCAACCTTCTGGTTGCGAGCTATCTTTTCTACGCCGCGTGGAATCCGCCGTTCGTCATCCTCCTCTGGGTGTCGACCGTAGTCGACTGGTATGCCGCGCAGGGACTCGTGAAGGCGCGGCGCGAAGCGGCCCGGCACGCGTGGATGCTGCTCTCGGTGATCGCCAATCTCGGCATGCTGGGATACTTCAAGTACGGGCAGTTCCTGCTCGATAACTTCGTGACGCTCATGTCCGCAGCCGGCATCGACTATCACCCGGCGCACTACGACATCGTCCTGCCGGTCGGCATCTCCTTCTATACGTTCGCCACCATGTCGTACACGCTCGACGTGTATCTACGCCGCGCGTCGCCGGCGCGAAATCTCCTCGACTACGCCCTGTTCGTGACGTTCTTCCCCCACTTGGTGGCAGGACCGATCATGCGCCCGACGGAACTGGTGCCGCAGTTCGCTCAGCCGCGCCGCGCCACCGGCGAGCAACTGCGCTTCGGGCTCGCGTTAATGACGCTCGGCCTGTTCAACAAGATCGTGTTGGCCGACAGCTTTTTGTCCACCGTCGCCGAGCGCGTCTACGACAGTGACAAGATCCCCGCAGCCCTCGACGCCTGGGTCGCGACGCTTGCGTTCAGCGGGCAGATCTTCTGCGATTTCGCCGGTTACTCGACCACTGCGATCGGGGCGGCGCTGTGCCTCGGCTTTGCAATGCCCGACAACTTTCGTTTCCCGTACGCGGCGGTGGGATTCTCGGATTTCTGGCGGCGCTGGCACATCACGCTGTCATCCTGGCTGCGCGACTACCTCTACATTCCGCTCGGCGGCAACCGTCATGGCGCACGCCGCACCTACATTGCGCTGATGAGTACGATGTTGCTGGGTGGCCTGTGGCACGGCGCGAACTGGACCTTCGTCGCCTGGGGCGGGTTGCACGGCCTCTACCTCGCGGTCGAGCGTGCGCTGCGCGCTCGCTTCTCCGGTTACCGCCCGAGTCCGCTGGTCTTCGTCCTGCTCGGGCTGCTCACTTACACCCTGGTGAACGTCACCTGGGTGTTCTTCCGCGCCAAGACCTTCAGTAGAGCGTGGATCGTGCTCCGCGGCATGGCGGGGCAGAACGCGGCTGCCAGGCCGATCCTGGCGACGTTCAGCCTGCTATCCGCGGCGGCGATCGTGGGCGCTCTCGTGCTCACTCACTGGCTGATGCGGGCGCGCACGCTCGAGGCGGTCATCGCGCGTGCGCCGGCGGCGGCGGTGTGCGTGGTATGGGCGCTCATGGCGTTTGCAATAGTGATTGCACAGGGGTCCGGAAGTGCCTTCCTCTATTTCCAGTTCTGACAGCGGCGGCGACGCAGAAGGCGACCATGCGCGCCCGGATGCGGCGCCTCGCGCAAACGATCGCGACCGTTATGCGCGCGAGACCGCGGCCGACCGCCCCGGCGTCGCGCAGCCGGTGCCCGTGCGCCCGGTGCCGGAGCAGCCGTGGGGAAAGATCCTGCTCGGCGTCATGGCGCTTCTCGCGCTGCTCGTCGCAGGCTGGGAGTCGTATTGGCGCGGCTACGATGCGAAGCCGGGTATCAGAAACACCTATGCCCTATGGGGAATCCAGCGGCAGCGGATCGACACGGGCAAGGGAAACGCGACCGTGCTGGTGGGCGGATCGCGCGTGTATTACGACATTCAGTTGCCCGTTTGGGAACGTCTGGACGGACAGCGCCCGATCCAGCTCTCCTTCGAAGGTACGTCCCCGTTGACGTACCTGGAGGATCTCGCGGCGGATCCGAAGTTCGTCGGCCGCGCGCTGGTTGGAGTGGAACCCGACCTGTTCTTTTCGGGATTCGAATACCGCGGCGGCGCGGTGCGCTATACGCGCAAGGAATCGCCGTCACAGTACATCGGCCAGCAGCTGTCCATGCGCTTCATCGAGCCGTACCTGGCGTTCGACGACCCCGATTTCGCATTGAATACGGTGCTGGAGCGCCAACCCTGGCCGGAGCGTCCGGGGAAGCACGTGTTTCTCGTGCCGCGCAAGCTCGGGTTTCACGAAGCCGATCGCAACTCATACGTTTGGGACAAGGTGTCCGACGATCCGGAATACCGCGACTTGTGGCAACGCATCTGGCGTGACGCGTTCGAGCCAGGACCGGATGACCCGACGCCTGCGGAGGCGCTGAAGATCGAAAAGGAGCAAATTGCACGTGCCGTTCAGGTGGTGGCGAAGCTGCGGGCACGGGGTGTGCGGGTACTGTTCGTGCGCATGCCGAGCAGCGGCGAATATCTGGCGTACGAGAATCGCGACTTCCCGCGCGCAAGGACCTGGACCGCACTGCTCGCCGCCACCGGGGCGCCGGGCATTCATTTCGAGGATTACCCCGAGCTGCAGGGCTACCTACTGCCCGACTGGTCGCACCTGACCCATTCGGAGGCCGAACGATTTACTGCGGCGCTATACGGTGTAGTCATGCGCGATTTCTGGGGTCCAAAAGCAGGAGTTGAGCCGGTAGCGCCCGCTGATCGGTAAACTATCTGTGACGGCGGGGTGTCGGTTATTACCTGAATTTGCCCTTCTCCGGTACGCAACATACGCTAACCTGTTGTTTTATAAAGCATCCTGGGGGTAGCTGCTGGTCCGGAGCGGTAATCTGGCGCTTTTAGAAATTCGGTCAACCGGTTGCAACTTTATGGCCGCGGTCGAGCACCTACCCAGCATGACCCATGTCGATCGAGAAGCATCCACGGCGCGATGAAATCGTTGGCCAAAATCTCTCTCCCCGAAGGCGATTCCGATCTATTGGCTGCCGTCGCCGCCGGAAGTCGGCCGGCACTGGAGCGGCTGTACCACGGGTATCACCGAAGGCTCGCTAGATTCTTGTCGAGATTCACTTCGCGGTACGAGAACGTCGAAGAAATCATCAACGATACGTTCATGGTCGTCTGGCAGAGCGCCAAGGACTTTCGCAGTGCCTCGCAAGTATCCACCTGGATATTCGGCATTGCATACCGCACCGCGCTGAAGTCGCTGCGTCGGCAGAAGAATCACGCGGCGGCGCTCAGCCTCGACGAATCGCCCGAGTTGATCGTTGATCCGGAAGCCGACGCCGAAGTGCAGGATTGGGTAACACATGGCTTGAACTGCCTTACCGTCGAACACCGGCTGACTTTGGAACTCGCCTATCGCGTGGGTCATTCGTTGGAGGAGATCGCAGCAATTACCGATACCCCGGTCGGAACCGTCAAGGCTCGGATGTTTCACGCTCGCCGCAAGCTGCGTGAATACCTGCCCGTGATCGGCGGCAACGACTCCGAATCACCGATGAGGAACGGATGATCTACGAGCACAATCTCTCAGGGGAGCACGAGGAGGTCTTCGCGTTGTTCCCGTGGTATTTGAACGGCACCCTTGCCGAGACGGACCGGCGGAAGGTCGATGAGCATGTGGGTATTTGCGCTGCGTGCCGCGACCAGCTCGCACGTGAGCGGGAGATCTACCGGGCAATGTCCGCCGAGTCGAGCCTCGAATTCATACCCGCGTCCTTCAGTCGTTTGCAAGCGCGCCTCGATGCTCTCTCTCCGGAGAAAGCGGCGCCGCCTGAGCCTTCATTGCCTCCAAGGCGGCACGGGATGCTCACGCGGCGCAGCCTCATGCCGTGGCCGCGGCTCGCAGCGGCGTCGATCGCCGTCCTCGCCCTGGCGTCTCTCAGTCAGATCCGCACGTTGCCGTCCGAATACCACACCGTCACTACTCCGGCGCCTCGTGCGCCGGATGAAGTCATCCGTGCCGTGTTCTCTCCGGCCATCACGCTCGTGGAGCTGCAGGCGATTCTCGACGAGGCGCAGCTGCGGATCATCTCCGGTCCCACCGAAGCCGGGGTCTATTCCTTGGCGGCCAACTCGGACCGCCCGGTGACGGTCTCGCTGTCGCTGCTGCGCCGACACGCGTCGGTGCGCTTTGCAGAAAGCACTCGGAGCGACCCGCGCGCAACCGGCCGATCGCAATGAGCGCATGGGCGCCGATCCTCGCGGTCGCATTGCTGAGCGGATGCGCTACCGCGGCGGTGCGGATCGAATCCAAACCCCTGGGAGACGTGGCTCAGTCCTCCGATCGTCTCATTATCGCCGCTGTCGATAACGATCAGACCGCCTTTCCGGCGCACGCCGGCGGTACTCCGCGAGGCTACGACAACATTGTCCCGTACGGTGCGACCTCGACAGCACGGTCGCGCATGCGCGCTCTGGAAAAGGACTATGGTCTTCGGGAGGTCAGCGAATGGCCGATCGAACCCCTGCACATGGATTGCGCGGTGTTGAAGATTCCCGAGGGCGCGGATCGGGCTTCATTGCTTTCCGGCATGTTAGCCGATCCGCGCGTCAAGCTCGCGGAACCTCTGCAGACCTTCTCGACGCGCAGCGGTTACAACGACCCATATTTGGACTTGCAGCGCGGGTTTCGCCAGATGGACGTGATCGATGCTCATTCATGGTCGAGCGGCCAGGGCGTGAAGGTGGCCATCATCGATACCGGCGCCGACACGCAACATCAGGATCTGCGCGGCCGAATTGCGGCGGCAGACAATTTCGTCGACTCCGATGCCGAGCAATTTCGGCGTGACCGGCACGGTACGGAAATGGCCGGCATCATTGCCGCAGTCGCCAATAACAACGAAGGCATCGTCGGCGTCGCGCCGGACGCCCGTCTCCTGCTGTTCAAAGCGTGCTGGCAACTGCACTTCGACGCCGACGCCGCAAGCTGCAATTCATTCACGCTCGCCCGTGCGCTGGTTGCTGCCATAGACGCTCACGTACAGGTAGTCAATTTGAGTCTGATCGGACCGGACGATCCGCTATTGCGCGGTCTCATCCAGGAGGGGATGCGCAGGGGGATCTTGTTCGTGGGCGCCGCATCCGATCCGGCGGAGGGTCAACGCGGCCTTTCGCAATTAGCGGGCATCATCGAAGTCGCCAGCACCGAGCGCCGTTCCCCATCCGATGCCGCCGTGTACGCTCCCGGCAACGACATTCTGACGCTCATGCCGGGCGACCATTACGACTTCGCCTCGGGCGACTCGGTTGCGACGGCCGAAGTGACCGGTGTGGTTGCCCTGTTGCTCGCGCAGAACCACCATCTCACTGCCTCGGCAACCTCTCAGCTGCTTCGCGACACGAGCACTCGTGCCAAAGTGTCGGCGGATGGAGCTGGACATGTGGATGCCTGCGCCGCGGTGGTGGCTCTGGTCGGCCGAGGTACCTGTACCCCGGACGTCCGCACCGATGTGACGATGGATCGAACCGACCGTGTCCCCCTACGCTGAGCCTTGACCTCTTGCAGCCGGCTGTCCAGCGCCGCGAGGCGCCAATGGAGGATGTACAGGGTAGCGCCGATCGCCGCGGCATCGCCATCGACGAGGTGGGCATCAAGGATCTACGGCATCCGATCAAGATCGCCGGCGGGGCGGGCGTCGAGCAGCACACGGTCGCAAATCTCAGCATGAGCGTGAGTCTGCCGCACGACCACAAGGGTACGCATATGTCACGCTTCTTGGAGCGCCTGAACTCCCAGGAGCAGGCTATCTCCGTCGAATCGTTCGCCAGGTTGCTCGTGGAGACGATGCACCACCTAGAAGCACCGTCCGGCCAGATCGAAATGGCCTTTCCCTATTTCATCGTCAAAAAGGCGCCTGTCTCCGGCGCCGAGAGCCTGATGGACTACCGGGCCGCGATTCGCGGGAGGCACCGGCTCGGTAGGACGGATCTCTGGCTGAAGGTGACCGTGCCGGTGACGAGCTTATGCCCTTGCTCGAAGAGCATCTCTGCGTATGGGGCGCACAATCAGCGCACCCACATCACCATTACGGCGAGAGTCGGCGTATCGATATGGTTCGAAGACCTCATCCAAATGGCGGAAAAAGTGGCGTCGAGCGAGCTCTACGCACTCCTGAAGCGGCCGGACGAGAAGTATGTGACCGAGCGCGCCTATGACAACGCGAAATTCGTCGAGGACATCGTGCGCGATGCGGCGCTCGCCCTCAATGAGGATCCTCGGGTACGCTCCTACAAGGTCGAATCGGAGAATTTCGAGTCGATTCATAATCATTCCGCATACGCGATGATCGAGTTCGACAAGGAACTTCCCCTCCGATGAGCGCGTAATCGACTGAACCGGCCGCCTGAACAAATGGCGCTCGGGCGTTAAACCGTTGCCGTGCCGTGCGGTACTCACTCTGCGTAACCGCTCTCGAGTGTGAGTCTGTCTTCTCAATCATGTGGTGTTCACTTGTTGCGTAGCCGCCTGCCTTTGGTGACGCTCTACGTGACGGAGCGCTGTAATTCGCGCTGCGTCACCTGCGACCATTGGCGGCATGGACGCGCCGATGCAAGTCTTGCGTCCATTGCCCGCCTGCTGCCCAGTTTCGAGCTACTCGGCACGCGAATAGTGGCGCTGTCGGGGGGCGAACCGCTCCTGCATCCGGAGTGGGCGCAGATCGCGCAGTTGCTGAAATCCTGGGGCCTGGAGCTGTGGCTGATGACGTCCGGGCTGTCTCTGGCCAAGCATGCGCGTCGCGCCTGCGCGCTGTTCGACTCCATTACGGTCTCGCTCGATGGAACGAATCGCGAGACCTACGCGGCGATCCGGGGTCTCGATGCCTTCGACAAGGTCTTGGAAGGGATCTGCGCGGCGGCGAGCCACGGAGTCGCCCCGAACATTCGGGTCACCCTGCAGCGGTCGAACTATCAGCAGTTGCCGGAGTTCGTCGATCTGGCCCGAACTGTGGGCGCCCGTCAGGTCTCGTTTCTTGCAGTGGACGTCGCCAATCCCCACGCGTTTGGGCGCATCGATGACTTCAGCTCCGACCTGTCCCTGCGAGTCGAGGACTTAGCGGTATTCGAGGCGATCGTGCGCTCGATGGAAGCGACCCATGCGGAGAGCTTCGCGTCGGGATTCATTGCCGAGAGCCCGGCGAAACTCAGACGCATTCTGCAATACTTCTCGGCGCTGTGCGGGCGCGCGGCATTCCCTCCGGTTCGCTGCAACGCACCCGAATTCTCCGCGGTCATCGGCGCTAACGGCCGCCTGCAGCCTTGCTATTTCATCCCCGGTCCGCCGGATGCGGACGCATGGGGCGACTTCCGCGGCGCGCTCGATGGATATGGGATGGTGGCGCGGCGAGAGGAGATCCGCGCCGGCAAGCGGCCGGAGTGCACTACCTGCGTATGCTCCATGTGGAGAGAGCTCGACGTGGTGAGCCAATCTGTCTCGCGTGCCCCGGGAGCCTCGGTTTGACGGCCGGCAAACGACTCAAGGTGGTTCTCTACAACCCCTGGGCGGTCTTTTACACGATGCCGCTGGCGCTCCTCGCCATCGGCTCCGAGCTCGATCCCGAACGCTACGAAGTGGTGATCGTAGATGCCCGCGTCGATTCCAATGCCGAGAGCACGGTGCTCGCACACCTCCGTGAGGCGGTGTGCCTCGGAGTCACCGTGCTCACCGGTGCGCCGATCTCCGATGCGCTCGCCGTATCGCGTGCGGCGAAGCGCGCTCGGCCGGAACTGACTGTGGTTTGGGGAGGGTGGCACCCTTCGATGTTCTCCCGCGAATGCTTGAGCGAGCCCTCGGTGGATGTGACGGTGCGGGGGCAGGGCGAGGAGACGTTTGCCGACATCGTGGAGCGGCTCGCGCAAGGCCGCTCGCTGGAAGACTGCGCCGGTTGCACGGTGCGGCTCGCCGACGGTACCCTCCGGGAAAACCCCGCACGGCCACTCGCACAAGTCGACAAGTTCCGGGCGCACGACTATGGACTCATCCCGGTCGAGCGCTACTACCAACTGAAGGGCAAGCGGCAGCTCGACTACATCTCCTCGCAGGGCTGTAACTTCAGATGCGCGTTCTGTTCGGACCCCTTTGTCTACGGCCGGAAGTGGGTGGGGCTCGAGCCCGTGCGCATGGCGATGCGGCTCAAGGAGCTGTGGGACCGTTACCGCTTCGACGATGTGAATTTTCAGGACGAGACCTTTTTCACCAAGGCGGCTCGGGTCGAAGCGCTCGCCGATCGAATCGTCCAATCTGGAATGAAAACCACCTGGGCCGCTACCATGCGCGCTGATCAAGGCGTGCGGCTGCCGCCCGCGGTCTGGCAGCGCTGCAAGCAGTCCGGCCTGCGTCGCCTGCTCGTGGGCGTCGAGTCCGGCTCGAACGAGGTCCTGAAGCGCATTCGCAAGGACATCAAGATCGAGCAAGTCTACGAAACGGCGGAGACCATGCTGAGATATGGCATTGCTGGCCATTTTCCGTTCATCGTCGGCTTTCCGGACGAAAGCGACGAGAGTGTCCAGGCGAGCCTTCACTGCGCAAAGAAGCTGCGCGCCATGAGCCCCGACTTCCTGACGCCGATCTATTACTTCAAGCCCTATCCCGGCAGCGCGCTGGTGATCGAGGCCGTCGAGCGCGGCTATCGTTTGCCGGAGACACTCACGGAGTGGGCGCAGTTCGACTACGTCGCGGGCGAGCCGGGGCCTTGGGTGTCCGCGGAGAAGTTCGAGCTCATCGAACGCTTCAAGTTCTTCCACGAGCTCGCCTGGAAAAAAGTGTCCCGCGGAAGGGCGCTGCTGCAGCGGATCGCCCGCTATCGGTGCAACAGAGACGACTACCGGTGGCCCGTCGAGATGCTGTTCATTCGCTGGCTGGCGCCGGTCCAGAAGCTCTCATGATGGCCGACGAGAGCTGGCGAGTAGCACCGCTGCCGCTGCCGCAGCGGCTCTTGGGCAAGGCGATGGCCTGGGGCTACCGGCTGATCGGCAAGGATCGCTACGACGATTTCCGGCTGGAGCGGATCTACGGCTTGCCGTTCATGGTCACGCCGAGCGTATTCAATCCGAAAGTGCCTCGAACCGGCCAATTCTTTGCCTCGCACATTGATGCGCGGCTGGTGTCTCAGCAGGCGGAAGTTCTGGACATGGGTACGGGATCCGGCGTCTGCGCCGTGTTCGCCGCGCAGCATGCACGGCGCGTCGTCGCGGTCGACATCAATCCCGCCGCCGTGCGCTGTGCCTGGATCAATACGCTGCTCAACAACATGGAGCACAAGATCGAGGTGCGGCACGGCGATCTGTTCGAGCCGGTGCACGGGGAGCAGTTCGACCTGATTCTCTTCAATCCGCCGTTCGTTCGAGGTGCACCCAAGGATAGTCGCGACGGCGCTTGGCGCTCGAGCGACGTCGCGGAGCGCTATGCAGCGGGACTTCGTGCTCACTTGAAGCCGGGCGGCACCGCGCTGGTACTGCTGTCGACCTTCGGCGACGGGCGAGTATTCCTCAGAGAATTTCACAACCAGGGGTTCAAGATCGACGTGTTCGCAGAGCGCCGTTTTGTCAACGAGAGACTGACCCTATTCCGGCTGGTGCCGGCCCAGAGACCGTCATGAGCGCTGCGCAGCCGGTATTGCTCGTCAACCCGACGATCACCTCGCACCGCCATGCGCGCTTTCCGCTCGCCGTCATGAGTTTATCGGCGGCGCTCGAGGGCAAGTATGGCCCGATCATCATCGACGGCAACGTCGATCGCGATTTCATCTCGAGCGTGGTACGCGTCGTCAGCGAGACCGCGCTGGCGGCAGTCGGGATCACAGTCATGGGCGGCCCGCAGTTGCTGTCGGCGATTGCCGTCTCGAAGGCTATTCGCGCGCGGCGGCCGGGGTTGCCGATCGTGTGGGGAGGAGCTTTTCCGACCGTTTGCCCGGATGCGGCGCTGACTGCAGCCTATGTCGACTACGCCGTGCGAGGTCAGGGCGAGGAGACCTTTACCGAACTTTTGGACACGCTCGAGGGGCGACGCGATCAAGACCTGGGATCGATTGCCGGGCTCACGTGGCGCAATGGCGGCGAGATCGTGCACAACCCGGAGCGCAAGTTTTCTGCCGCGAGCCTCACGCGAATGCTGCCGTACCACAAGCTGCAAAACCCGCAGCAATACCTGACGAACACCTATCTCGGCCGGCGCACCATCGGCTACCAAGCCGCCTTGGGCTGCCGTTACCGCTGCACGTTCTGCGGAGTCGCGACGATGTTCCGTGGCAAGACGGCGCTGCCGCCCGCGCAGCGGCTCGAGCAGGATCTCAGGTTCATGAGGGATCGGTTCGGCGTGGACGCCATCCAATTCTACGACCACAACTTCTTCGACCGCGAGGTCGATATGGTGCCGCTGCTCGAAGTGCTGGCGAAATTCCAGATGCCGTGGTGGTGCTTCGCGCGCTCCGATGCTCTCGTCAACCTGTCGGAATCGTCGTGGTCGCTGGTTAGGAAGAGCGGTCTGCGTATGGCGTACATCGGCGCGGAATCGCCGAGCGATTGGTTGCTGCACGATATCCGCAAGGGCACGAGCTGCGATCAGACCTTGGAGGCGGTGGACAAGTGCCGCCGCCATGGCGTGATTCCCGAGCTCTCGTTCATGCTCGCGCCGCCGCGCGATCCCGAAGGCGAGACCGAAAAAACTTTTGATTTCATCCGCATGATCAAGCGGATACACCCCGCGACGGAGGTCATGATTTACATTTACACGCCATTGCCCCGGCGCTGGGACAAAAACTCAACGGCGGCGCGCATGGCGAGCGAGTTGCGCGATTGCGAGGGTAACCCGGTGGTGTTCCCGCAGTCGGCCGATGGCTGGGCCGAGCCGCAATGGGTCGACTATTGGTGTCATCAAGATGCTCCTTGGCTCTCGCAACGTTTGCGCCGCCGAATCGTCGATTTCACCACCGTGTTGGGCTGCAGATACCCGACGATCATGGACATCCGTGCCTCGGCCTGGGGTAAGTCGGCGCTGCGGGCGCTCGCCGCCTGGCGCTACCGGTTCCGGCGCTACGATCGCCCCTGGGAGCTTCGAGTCTCCCGCAAGCTGATCCGCCATTGGGATCCGCGCGTGATGAGCCTCTAGCCGCCATGGGGCGCCCGGTCCACGTCGTACAGATCAGTTTTTTCAGGGATCCTGAAGAGCGTCTGCCTTCGCAGCTGCTCAGTGCCTGGCCCAGTCTCGTGGATGTCGCCGAGGCTGCCTGCGCAGGCGGAACCCGCGTAACCGTCGTGCAGGCGAGCTCGCACTCGGAGTGTCTCGCACGGAACGGCGTGCACTATTATTTTCTGCCCTTCGGGGAGGCCGAGCGGCAGGGAAGGGCGAGCGGGGGCCTCGTCGAGTTGCTCGCCAACCTGGCACCGGACGTCTTTCATGTCCACGGTCTGGGATTTGCCCGCGACGTGCTGTCGCTGTCCTCGCTCGCTCCGGGGATCCCGATCATTTTGCAGGATCATGCCGATAAGCTGCCGCGGTTCTGGCGGCGAGGGCTGTGGCGCCGTGAGATGGCGGTCGCGGCCGGGGTCGCGTTTTGCGCCGGCACCCAGGCGCGGCCGTTTGCCGACGCCGGACTTCTTTCAGCGCATACGCCGGTGTATGAAGTCCCGGAATCGACGTGCCGCTTTACACCCGGTGATCCTCATGAGGCACGCAGGCAGACCGGCGTTGAAGGAAACCCCGCAATTCTTTGGGTAGGGCACCTCAGCGACAACAAAGACCCGCTCACCGTCTTGGACGGTGTCAGCGCTGCGGCGCAGGAGTTGCCGGGGCTGCAGCTATGGTGCTGCTTTGGCACTGCACCGCTGCTCGGCGACGTTCAGAGGCGAATTGCCGAGGATTCGTGCCTGCGCAGCCGAGTTCGGCTGATCGGGCGAGTGTCTCATGACACGATCGAGCGATTGATGCGGGCGGCGGACCTGTTCGTCCTCGGCAGTCACCAGGAAGGGAGCGGCTATTCGGTGATCGAAGCACTTGCCTGCGGATTGCCCCCGATCATCACGGATATTCCGTCCTTTCGTTCTCTCACCGGAGGCGGGGGGGTGGGTGCGCTGTGGGCTTGCGGCGACGCGCGGGCTCTGTGCGAGGCACTGACCTCGGCGCGATTCGACGCCGCGACGCGCGCGGCGGTACGTGCGCATTTCGATCGAGAGCTTTCGCTGCATTCGCTCGGAAAAAAGCTCGCGGCGATGTATGTCGATGCCCACGAGCGTAAGCACCGCCAGCACCTCGAGCTGAGCGTGATGGGCAGATCGTGAGTACCAGCGGTCCGCCTGCGGTCTCGATCATCATGCCGGTCTTCAACCGGCTTGAATTTCTCGAGCCCGCAATCGCCTCGGTCTTCGCCCAGACTTTCGCGGACTGGGAACTCATTATTGCGGACGACGGGTCGAGCGAGGCCACGCGCGCCTACTTGCGGACCCTGCAAGATGACGCGCGCGTCCGCGTGATCTCAATGGCGCACACGGGTAGGCCGTCCGTCGTCAGCAACGTGGCGCTTCGCGAAGCGCGAGGCGAGTACGTCGCATTTCTGGATTCCGACGACATCTGGCTGCCGAAGAAACTCGAGATCCAGATCGCATCGCTGCGCCGGCACCCCGAGCGCGGTTGGAGCTATACCAAGTTTGCGCTGATCGACGCTTTCGGCAGTCGCACCGATCCGGCCCGCACCCGGAATTGGCCGACGCCCACGGGCTGGGTTCTGGAGAAGCTTCTGCAAGAGGAGACCGTCATTGCCCAGCCGAGCGTGGTCGTTCTGCGGCGGCTCCTCGGGCAGCTTGGGACATTCGATGAAGAGCTGGTCATGTGCTACGACGATGAGCTGTGGTTTCGCCTGGCCGCGCACAGCGAGATCGACGGCGTCGATGAAGCGCTCACCCTGGTACGCCGGCACGGGCAGCATTCCGGCAGCGATATCATCGCCTGGCGCGACCGCCGGCAGGTATTCGAAAAAGCGCTGCAGGTGAAGCGCGGACGGCGCTTGGATGACATGCTGCGCAAGCTGCGCGCCCAGATGTCCGCGGGGCTTGCCAGGAGCCAGGCGACCTCCGGAAGACGCTTGGACGCGTTCGCCACGCTCTGTTCGAGTGCACCGCATTCCTGGCGGTACCCACGCTGTTGGCTTGGCGCGTGGGCTGCCGCAGCGCGTGCGTGCGCACCGCAATCCATGCGCACACTGGTGCGCCATTTGCGGCGCCGCCGCCAGCTTGCACGCTCGTGAGTCTGATAGCCGAGCTGTGGAGTGTGCTCACCCCTCCGCAACGGCGGCGGGTCATGGGTGCACAGGCCATTTCCGTTGCGATGGCGTTCTCCACGGTCACCGGAATCGCGGCGATCGCTCCGTTCTTCGCCGTGCTCGGCGAGCCGCGGCTGATCGATCAAAATAAGCTGCTGCACTGGCTGTACGCCGAGGCCGGCTTTTCGAGCCGGCACGCCTTCGTGGTGGCGCTGGGGTTCGGATTCATCGGGGTGGCGCTCATCGCCAATCTGGTCAACGTGCTCGGCGGCCTGGCCCTGAATCGGCTCGCGCTGCGGATCGGCGTCGAGCTCCAGGCGACGCTGTTCAGGGCGTATCTGCGGCGGCCTTACGCGTTTCATGCGGCTACCAGCAGCACCACGCTGTTCAACAACATCGTGCACGAAACTGCACGCGTGACCAACGGAGTTCTGCAGAGTGTTTTGGCTCTCGTGACCAATGTCGTCGCGGCAGCATTCATCGCACTGTCCGTGTTGCTGCTGAACACGGCCGTCTGTCTCGCCGTGCTCATCGGATTGGCGGGCGGCTACGTCGTGACCTATCTTTGCGTGCGCAGCCGGCTGCTGCGATTAGGTCACGAGCATTCACGCGCCTGGGCCGAGCAGACCAAGATAGTCACCGAGAGCTTCGGTGCCATTCGGGAGATCCTCCTGCTGCACGACCGTCGCTTATTCCCCGATACCTTCGGACGGGCAAGCCGGGAGGTATCGGACGCCGAAGTGCATGTTCATGCGGCCGCACAGATCCCAAAGCATGTCATAGAGTGCGCGGCGCTCATCGCTCTAGTGGGCACCGCTCTCGTCGTGGGTACACGCAGCGACGGTATGGGGCCGTGGCTCGGTCAGTTGACGTTCATCGCCTTCTCGGCCTATCGGGTTCTGCCCATGCTGCAGCAGATCTTTGCGGCGGCCATCAGAATCCGCGCCGATCGGGCCGCCCTTGCGCTGATCGGGACCGATCTGCGTCGGGGCGAAGCCGAATCGCCTGCGACAGCCGGAGATTCCCATTGGGCCGGCCATGGATGGCGCCATCGACCCCGCGAGGAGATCCGACTCAGAGAGGTGTCGTTTCAATATTCGCCGGTTCGCGGGTGCGCGCTGGCGGAGGTGAATCTGTGCATCCCCGCCCGCTCCATGGTCGGGATCGTCGGCACCAACGGCTCGGGAAAGACGACGCTGATGGACCTGATTGCGGGCTTGCTCACGCCGACGTCCGGGGAGCTGCTGATCGACGGGGTAGCGCTCGATGACGACAGCCGCGATGCGTGGCGGGCGCGCGTCGCTTACGTACCGCAGAATATTCCCCTCCTCGACTCGAGCATTGCGCAGAACATTGCTTTCGGCGTCGCGCCAGGCCAAATCGACGCGCAGCGGGTGATGCAAGCGGGCCGGTCGGCTCAACTCGAGGATTTTGTGATGTCGCTTCCCGATAAGTACGACCACAAAGTGGGCGAGCGGGGAATTCGGTTAAGCGGTGGTCAGCGGCAAAGAATCGGTATCGCACGGGCGCTATACAAGGATGCGGCGGTACTACTGCTCGATGAGGCGATGAGCGCGCTCGACGGAATGACCGAGGCGGAACTGATGAGCGTTCTCGATACGCTGCGCGGACGCTCCACGATCATCCTCATTGCCCACCGCCTGAGCCTGGTGCGCGGGTGCGACGTGATATTTCAGCTCGAGGCGGGAAGAGTCGTCGGGAGCGGGAGCGCTGAGGAGCTCACCAGGGAATCGGCGCGCTTCCGGCGAACGATCGGCGTGGCCTCGCCATGAGTCGAGATCGCACCGTGGTGGCGAGCGAGATGCCGCTACGGGGCCGCGCCCGCAGCGGAGTGTTCTCGGCAGTCAACCTCGGCGGAGACAGATATCCGGCCTTGACCGGTGTTAGAGCACTGGGAGCGATGGTGGTGTTTTTCGATCATTTTCCGTTGCAGGCGAATTCTCACTTCACCTTGAACGTAATGGCATTTTTTTTTGCCCTGAGCGGCTTTCTGATCGTTCGCATCTATTACGATCAGGCCGCGCTCGATCGCGGATGGCTGGCGAAGTATTTCCTCAATCGATTTGCGCGTATCTACCCGGTGTACTTCCTTCTACTGAGCATTGCGGTACTCATCAATCACGGATTTCGCCCCTGGGTGCTGTTGACGAACTACACCCTGACACACGCCCTATTCAGCAACGTCCAATTCATCATTCAGCCGAGCTGGTCTTTGACCGTGGAAGAATGCTTCTACTTCCTGGCGCCCCTGTTCATGGTCCTCGCCAGAGTTCGCAGTTTCCTTGCGACATTCGCGTTCGCTTGTCTCCTGCTGTTGGCGGCAGTGCTCGTCTCGAAACTCGGCTTGGGTTTCCTCGGAACGACGGCGTTCGTTCTGTCGACCACGTTCTTCGGCCATTTCGTGGAGTTCTTTGCCGGAGTCTACCTTGCTCTGGCAGTCGTTCGGATCGAGCGTAAGAAATCGATTGGCCTGCCGGGAAGCAAGTACACCGCCGCTGGAGTTGCGGGGGTGGGGCTCCTGGCAATCACGATGATCCTGGTCTATCGGCGTGCCTCGCTCGATCTCACCACCATCATCCTGATCAATAACTTTCTGATTCCCTTTCCCATTGCGCTGCTTTACTGGGGACTGATCCGCGAGAAGACGACGCTCTCACAGCTCTTGTCGAGCAGAACGCTTCGACTGCTCGGCAGAGGCTCCTATTCCTTCTACCTGCTGCACACGCTCATCATCGACTATGTGAGCGTTCCCCTGCTGGCCTCGACGGGCGGATACCGGCCCCTATATGTAGTCCTCACGTTCACGGTTACGTGGATTATTTCCATTCTGCTGTTCTTCGTCTACGAGGAGCCGATAAATGTCTTTCTCCGTGAAAGATTCAGATCGAAAGCCTTTCGAACAGCAAAAACATGAACCGGCTGGTCGTCAGCCGCAGCCACGCGCTCCCGCCGCGCCGGCTCATATCGATGCCATTCGCGTACGAATCTCGATGTGGCGAGGTGCCCGGAAAGACCCGCTTCAACGCGAAGTATGGCGCGCTTTGCGCGGCGAACTCGGCGAGCCGACGGCGCACGATCGGCCCATGCGCGCCTGGCACGGAAAAATGCCCATTGCGCCACAAGCGCAGGCAATTCGACCACCACCAGCGGTACTGCAGGTCTGCGGCGAAGTACGGGCTCAGCACGCTTGCCAGGACTTTACCGTCTGGCGCCGTGAGAGTGTGGAACTTCAGAAACAGACCTTGTAGATCCTGCACCAGGTTCAGAGGCGCAAAGTTCGAGGTGACGAGATCGACGCCTGGCGCGGCGCGCGGCGCCTCGCTTGCGAGGAACTCCGGGTACGTTCCGGCGTAAAGCGCGATTTGACCGGTTTGGAGGAACTGACGGCAATGCACAGAGAAGTAATCGCACATTCCAGGATCGACATCGTAGGCGCCGACTCTGAAGCCGCGCTCGGCATAGAAGCGCGCGTCGATGCCCGGCCCGGCGCCGAAGTCGAAAAGGGCGGCGCCCGGCCGCGCAATTCGCAGCACGAGGTCTTGAAAGGCGGCGCGGGCGCTTCGGTCGGAGGGCAGGGCCGAGATGGCTTCGACGTAGCGCGCGCCCGTTTGGGTTTCACTCATAGGAGCCCGTCTGCCACATCACCTTTTCTTCATCACCATCAGAAAGTGATCTCCCATTCCGCGCAGCAAGGGCCAAGAGGACACGCGACGATCGATGCGCCACAGCCGCGCGTGCCAGGACGGATGCGTGTCGCGCACCCACGTGAGGTAGGGCGGCGGGGCAAACACGCACAGTCCGCGAAAATGCTCGAGCGTGAAATGCGGTTTGAAGGCCGCGTAGAACTCGCGGGGGCCATAGTAGCGTGTCCAGATGGTGTGGCCGTTCATTCGTACGGCGACGGTGCCGCGGGCAAAACGCACGGCTGCCCTGCGCCAGCGCCGCTGTCGCCCGTAGTGCGCAATCTCCCATGGGCAAATCCGGCCGATCACCGTGAACACCAGTGCACCGCCCGGTTTCAGCAGGCGCGCACATTCGCTCGAAACGTGGGTGAGGTCGGGCACGCAATTGAGCGGACCGAGATTGGAGTAGGCGCCATCGAAGCAGCTCTCAGCGTCCAGACGCTCGAGCTCATGGGCTCCGACGGCGATCGTGCGCACGCGCTCGGCCAAACCCTCGCGCGCCGCGCGCTCGCGAGTGCGCTCGATCATCTTGGGCGACCAATCCGTGGCGGTAATTTGATGTCCGCGTTGGCCCATCCGAATCGCGTCCAACCCCGTGCCACACCCCAGATCGATCAAGCGGCTGCCCGGTGGAAATGTGGTGTCCAGCCAATGCCACATCTCGGCGCGCATGTCCTGAATGAGATCGTTGTTGCCCCTGGGACCGTCATAGTCGGCCGCGACGCTGTCGAAAGCTTCTTGGGTGTCGCGCAAATGCGGCGGGGCCGATTCCGCCGATCGGTGGGAGGTCGTATTCATGCGAGGTAACGTCTGTAAGTGCCTCCATCGGCCGCCTGGGTTTAAGCCCGAGCCCGATTGTGTGCCTTTTTTGGAGCGGGCCGCCGGGTGTCACCGTTGCCGATGTGGGATGAAGGCTACATGACTCGCAGGCATCGCTCCATGGCGCCCGATTTACTCATCGATCCGTTTGGGGAACAATCAGCCCCGACCGCGCGGCGGGACTTCCAGCTTTTGGGCGGCCGGTTTCGGTTCGAGAGCAACAGCGGCCGGCTGCTGCGTTTAGTCGATGCCGCCTTCGGAGGTTTGCCAAAGCACCGGCTCTCTGCAATCCTTCCGCGCCTCAAGGTCAGGTTGGTCCTGGCGCCCGGCGGGCGATCGCGCCCACGCAGCCGGCGGGAGCCGCCGCCGCTCGGCATGTTTTCCGGCGCGGGATTTTTGGGTGGCGCGACGGATCAGTCGGATTTCGTAATCCTATCCCCGCAGGAGCAGTCAGCGCTCATCGTCCTATCCCCGGCAATGGTGAACTTTCCCTACCATGCCCGCTATGAGCTGATCGAATTCGCGGTGTTCACGCTTGCCGCGCGGACGCAGCAGCTGGTATCGCTCCATGCCGCATGCGTCGGGCGAGGAGGCCGCGGGCTGCTGTTGATGGGCCCGAGCGGAGCGGGAAAGTCGACGCTCGCCCTGCTGTCGTTGCTGCAAGGCTTCGATTTCATATCGGAGGACAGTGTTTTCGTGGCCCCGGACACGTTACTCGCGACCGGCGCGGCAAACTTCCTGCACGTCCGGGCCGATTCGCTGAGGTGGGTCGAGCGAGCACGCGACGTCGCGAACATACGGGCATCGCCCATCATCCGCCGCCGGAGCGGGGTGAGGAAGTTCGAGGTGGACCTGCGCCGGGGCACCCATCGGCTCGCGACCGCGCCCCTCAGGATCGGCGCGATCGTGTTTCTCTCGGCACAGAAGGCGGAGGGTGGTGCGCTGCTGAGGCCCCTATCGAAATCGAGTATGGCAGCACACCTGAGGGAGACGCAGGCATACGCCGCCAATCAGCCGGAATGGCGCGCGTTCCGCACGCGGGCATGCCGTCTAGATGCATTCGAACTGCGTAGGGGAGCGCATCCGCTCGAGGCAGTCGACGTGCTGCGGTCGCTCGTCGAGCGATAGCCGATGCGAATCGCACTGGTGGTACCCGGAGGTGTCGACCGATCCGGAGAGTATCGTGTGATTCCCGCCGTGGTTGCCTTGATTGCACGCCTTGCGCATCTACACGATATCCAGGTTTTCGCGATGAATCAGGAGGAGCGTTGCGGCGAGTGGGATTTGGCGGGCGCGCACATTCGTAATATCGGCGCAGGGCACACCGTTGTGCGGGCGGTACGCGCCATCTGCATCCAGCATCGCGTGATGCCTTTCGACATCGTACACGCCATCTGGTCGGGCGGCCCCGGCTTGATCGCGGTGACGAGCGGCAAGATTCTCAGGATCCCGAGCCTGATTCATATCGCCGGTGGGGAGCTCGCGTCGATTCCGGATATTGCCTACGGCGGCGCATTGACCAGGCGCGGCCGCTTGCGAGAGGCGTGCACCTTGCGGGCGGCGTCGGCACTCACCGCGGCGAGCGCACCCGTCATCGAGAGCTTGTCGAGGCGGGGTCTTTCGGCTCTGCGCGTGCCGCTCGGCGTGGATCTGACCACGTGGCCGCCGCGCGATCCGGTCCGCCGGGACTCGACGCGGCCGGCACGGCTGATTCACGTGGCGAGCCTCAATCGGGTGAAAGATCAGCCGACGCTGCTGCGGGCGCTTGCGTCACTCGTACGGGCCGGTGTGAGCTTCGAGATGGATATCGTCGGCGATGACACGCTGCACGGCGAAGTTCAGGCCCTCACTGCAGCCTTGGGATTGTCGGAGAGAGTGAGATTTAGAGGCTTCTTACCGCAGCGCGAGCTGCGCCCCTTGATCGAAGCCGCTGACCTGATGCTGCTCTCTTCTCGCCACGAAACCGGGCCGCTCGCGATGCTGGAAGCCGCCGTTGCCGGGGTGCCTACCGTCGGTACCGCGGTCGGCCACTTGCTCGAGTGGTCGCCCGATGCCGCGCTGTCGGTCGCTGTGGGAGACTGGGCGCGTCTCGCGCAGGCGATTGCGGAGATGCTCGACGACGAGGAGCTGCGCCTGCGGATCGCTCGCGAGGCGCTTCAGCGAGCCGTGCGCGAGGATGCCGACTATACGGCCGAGCGGTTTCAGGCGCTGTATGTGGGCCTCATCAAATCTCGGCGACCGCGACCGTGAACGTCTGCAGAAAGTGGAAGTCCGCGCGCCGCAGCGCAAACTGCGCATGCCCCGGATCGCATAACGCGCTGAGCTCAGCGTAGTCGACCGGCGACAAATACGGCCGTAGCCGCGCTCCCCAGGTTTGTCTGAAGATTGCTTCCAGCAGATAAGCGCGATCCGCCGGCCTCAGGGGGGCGGTGCGCTCGATAACCACGGTCCGGATGGTCACTCGGTGCAAGAACGCACGGTGCAGCAGGCCGAGTAGACTGCGAACTGCGGTAAGATCGCGCTCGTCGAGACCGTAACGCTCGCGGTAATAACTGCGCACTGCCTCGTTCGTGAGCCGCTCGAGCCGGGCATCCCAGGCGAAATACATGTCGGGCAGCAACGAGCTCTGGCCGAGTGCGATGCGCCCGCCCGGGCGCAGGAGCGATGCCAGGCGGTTGATCCCTTGAAGCGGATCGCGCAGATGATGGATGGTATTGACACACCAGATGAAATCGAAGCTCTGCACCGGCAACGGCGCCCCTATAAGGTCCGCCTGTAAGATCGTCACCCCAGGCCGCAGGCGAGCACGCGCCGCCTCGAGATGCGCAGCCGAGAGATCGACGCCGATGACGGTGCCGTTCGGAGCGACGGGTTCGTGCAGCCACGCCAGCGCCTCGCCGGTGCCGCATCCGGCATCCAAGACATGCATTCCCGGCCCGAGGTGCAATGCGCCGATGACGCGGCGCAGCTCGGGCTCGGCGAAGGCGTTGAACGCCCGGAGCTTCGACGAGTAGTCGCGGATTGCCGTATCGCCGAGCAACGCGCCCGCCGATGCACACAGTGGTGATCGCTCGATCACGGTGCCCCTGCGAGAGCGGCACGCAGCACATGCATGGCCCCGGGACGGATTTGCCGAGATGCCAGCCAGCGCGCAATGCGCCGGCCCTGCGAGAGAGTGGCCCACTGACTGTCGGCCGCCCAATCTTGGCTGACCGCGCTCGCAGCTCGTGCCGCGAGTTGTTCGGCACTCGGCCGGATGCGGCCGGCGGCGTAACCCAGCATCTCGCGAATCGACTGCGCCCATTCGAGTCCCGGAAATGCATCGACCCACAGACGGGAAAACGAGACATCAGACAAAATTCGGCGGCTGGCGTTGCGTTGCAAGAGCCACGGGCAATCCGATTCGAGCGCGCTCAGTGCGCGCGACGGAATCGACAAGGGGTAGTAGCGCAAGGTGAGCCTCAGCGGCGGCAGTGCCCACCAGAGCCGCCGACCGCCGGGTAACCGCTGCACGAGCTCCTCCCAGTCCGCCTCGCTCATTCGTCCCGCAACGAGCGCCAAGTCATGAAGCTGAAGGAGACGCACCGATTTCATGGTCATCTCGCCGGCGGTGTGCAACAGCAAATGGGCCATCAACGCGGCAGTGGACGGATAGCCGTTCAAGCCGGCGTGCGGCGATTGCGGTAAAACGGCGTCGGTGATATCCGTAAGATACAGAGGCAACCGTTCGCAGATCCGCTGGTGCAGCTCGATGGTGATGTCATTGTTCGAGTGCTCGCCCAGCGCACCCGCGGCATGGCTTTCGAGCGGCGCGAAAGCCCTCTCCTTAACGCCCGCGCGAGACTCCCGAAACCCCAGCGACTCGATCAGCCGCACGGCCTCAGCCGCATCCCGCGGATGCACCAGCAGGTCCACGTCCGCCATCGGACGCTCGCCGCCGGTGTAAAGGCCGAGCGCGTGCAGCGCAACACCCTTGAGCGGCGTCATCCCCAAACCAGCTTCGCGTGCGCTTCGATCGATTTGCAACAGCAGTTTCTCGATTCGAGCGTGACGCCGAGTGACGTGAGCTCTCTGCTCCTCGAGAAACTGCATCCACTCCTCGGGGCCTCGCCAACGCAGAGAGCGCGACAGGAGCGATGAGATGCCGTGCATCGCTGCCACAGCCGTGGCGACGCTCCACTCGAAATCCGACCAATCGGGCGCCATCGGGGCGGGGTGCGCAAGCTCCCGCGCCAGCCCCTCAGTAACTTTGATCAGAACCGCCTGCAGCTTGTTCGGATGCATGGCGCCGCCTTGAACCGTGACCCCCATCGCGGCGAGTCAACTCGCTGCCGCCGCTCGTCCGTCGAGCGAGCGGTATTGCGTTTCGCTATCGATGAGTTCGTGCCAGCGCCGCTCGAGAGAGGAAGTGCCCTCGGCCGTCGGGTTGTGCGTCGTCTGGTGCTCCCCGTAACCCGTGCCCGCCGTCTGCAGTGAGACCTGATCGTGCAATAGATCTCTGATCGAGCGGTAGAAATCGCTCGTGTAAGTGCCGCGGAACATCATCTCCAGGTCGCTGCTCTCATGCCAATGCGTCTTGCCTCCAAGCTGCGCCTTGACCAGTTCATGAAATTTCGTGCCGGGAAGCGGATAGGAGACGCTCACGCCGATTTCATCCGGCCGGGCGGCCTCGAGTAAGTCGCGCGTCTCGAGAATATCCGCCAATTGCTCGCCCAAGTACCCCAACTGAATGAAAAAGCCGACGCGGATGCCGGCCGATCGGAATCGGTTGCGGGCGGTCACGATCTGGCTCAACGTCGTCCCCTTGTTCATGGCATCCAGCACGCGTTGACTGCCGCTCTCTGCTCCGATCCAAGCCTCATAGCAACCCGCGCGCTCGAGTGCGTGTGCCATGCTTTCGCTGATCAAGTCCGCGCGAGTTTGTATCGTGAATCGCACGGCGCTCCCCACGGCGGCGCAGGCGGCGGCGAAGTCCGTCACCCAGTCGACGCGGAACCCGAAGATGTCATCGGCAAACCAGATGTGATGGGGGTCGAAGGTGCGCTTGAGGTACGCCATTTCGGAGGCAACCGCGAGTGCATCGCGCTGCAAATATAGATTGCCCCAGGTCGGCTTGGCGCACCATGCGCAGCGAAAGGAGCAACCGCGCGAGGCCGCCATGTTCAGACTGAAATAGCCGTGCGTCTTCATCCAAACCGAGCGGTAGCGATCCATGTCGACGAGATCCCAGGCGGCGGATCCATCGTAATCTGCGCTCCGTAGCACGCGAGCGCCGCTGCTGGTGACGACCTTGTCCTGGCGCAGTACATTGACGCCGCCTAACCCGCAGGCGAGCTCGGCGGCAGGAGCCCTCGGATGGACATCGAGCCTGGCCAGCAAATCCAGGAGGGCCGACAGCCCCTCGCCGACCAGAGCGACGTCGGCTCCCGCCAGAAGATAGGGTGCCGGCGCGTCGCTCACGTCCGGGCCGGCTGCGATCACGCGAGCGCCCGAGCGCTGCGCAAACCCGATCATTTGACAAGCGGCGCGACGCATCGTGCCAAGACACATCTTGCTGAGGAAATTGAAGGTATCCTCGTAAAGCAGCACCACTTGCGGCTCGACCGCCTCTAACGTGCGTTCGTACTCCTCAATGCCGTGCGCGATCATCGCGTCGAAGAAGGCCACCCGGCGTCCGGTCTTTCTGAGCATGGCGGCCACCTGAAGCGTGGCGAGTGCCGGATAGGGTCTGCCGCGCTCGCGTTGCTTTTGATCCAAATTAAGGAAATAGGAGTGGCAAACCAGGACTGAAAGCATCATTGCTCCATGAGGGCGCGGCGCGCTGACTCCCGTGCTCGTCACGTAGCAAGTGCGAACGGACACGGCATCGCTTCCCCGGTAAGTGCCTCCAGAAACCGCTTTGGTTTAAGGCTGACGTCAATCCTGCTACGTTTTTCGGAGCCGCCGGCGCCCCGGCAGCGAAGTTGCTACCGTGTTCGGGGCGTGCCGTAGGGTGTCGGCGGGGTCATGTCCGCTGGGGTAGTGGATAACTCGAGCACCGCTGCTGCGTTGTCGTCATTGAAGAAGATGATCTGATTACCGTCCGTATCAACCGCCGCGGCGAGGCCGAACAGCGCTCCGGGCGCCGTGGTATCGAGCTGCAAGGGCTTGCCAACGAACCCGCCCGGAACGACTGGGGACACTTCGATCAAGAGGTTGGTTGCGGCACTGGGTGCTTGGATGCCGATATCGGCGTTGGCGACCACTAAATCGCCATTCTTGAGCAGAGCAGCGCTCAGCGGCGTATTGAGCGGTGCTCCGTGCGCGATGACCCGCGCCGACGTCATCGAAGGGCCGGAGAAGGTCGGAACGGGGGTAGGCGTTGTCGATCCGGTGCACTGTCCGTTCACGAGTACGCCACCCTTGCCGACGTTCGATATGCCGACGATCGCGATCACGCTGGCCGAGCTCGTATCGACGACGTACAACGTGTCGTTGGAAGGATCGTAGGTGAGCCCGGCAGGTCCGAAAATTCCCCCTGGTGAGCCGCTGGTGCAGAAGCCGCTGGCGATTTCCGTGAAACTCGTTTGCGCGTCCTCATCGAGACTGATCCGGTCGATGGTGCTGCCGGCGGCGATGTTGCCGCCCGGAGCGTTGGAAACGTAGATCGCCGCGGGCTGCGCGCCCGCCGCTGCCACATAGGCCTCGCCCCAGGGATAGGCGAACGCGTCGGAGAAGGGCGTCGAGACGACGCCGGCCGCACTGACCAGCGGGTTGCTGGTTGAAGACCAGGCGGCGGCCGAGATGCTGTCGTCCGGGAGCATCGTGAGGGCGTCGCAGCCGTCGAGGCTTGCCGCCTGAGCGATTCGATAGGGCTTCGATCCGGCGGCAGGATGCAGCCCGATGAGGGTCGTGCCGGTGCCTTGAACGCCGCCTTGGGCGCCCGGGGAGCTGGCGTCATTGAAATTGCAGACGATGAGGTCGCCCTTTGTAATCAGACCCGCGGTTGCCGGAGCGATTGCAAGACCGTACGGATTCTGGTCGCCGTTGATCGGATCGACCGTCGATCCGATGGTCTTGATGGTGCCCGCCGTCGAGAGTGTGGTGAGGATGGACGGGGAGACCGTCACGGCGGGTGTGTTCGCCGATGCATTGCCGCCCATGCCGGTGCAGTTCAACGTGTAGGTGTAGGTTCCAGGAGCGGTGGGGACCACCGTTGCCGTACCGGTCATCGCCTGGCTGCCGGTGAAGGTGCCGGCGCTCGCGCTCGAGACCGCGGCTGTGCAGCCGGTGCTGTTGGCCGAGCTCCATTGCAACGTCACAGCCTGCCCGAAATCGATGGTCGTAGGGGACCCCGGCTGCGCGAAGCTTGCAGTCGCCGCCGGGGGAGTACTCGGCGGCGCGGTGTAACCGCCGGAGCCTCCACCTCCGCATGCGGTCAGAGTGGTCACGAGAAACACGCACGAGACTCTGATCGAGGAAGGAAGGTACATGTTCACGTAAAGCTCCATAGTGATTTTGATGGCGATAATCGGCAAATCGCAGCCGGATGAGACCGGCCTAGAAATAGCCATGCAGCTCGATGAAATACAGGCGCTGATGTTCGGCCGGATCCTGAGGGATACCGTCGTACCAACGAAATCCCGTGCGTATCTGCGCGAACTGGATCGGCGTGAATTCGTAGACGACACTCCAGCGGGTTTCCTCGCCATTCGGCACCGAGCGGTCCGGATTGAGAAACTCGTCGGTGATCTTCAAATTATTGCCGCGAGCGATAAGCCAATTCGCTTCCAGCAGCGTCGCGAGTTGCCTGCCTTCTCCGTTGGCGATGCTCCTGTCGTCGGTCACTTCGGCTTGAGCCAGCCACGAGATCGGTCCGGTCCGCAATCCCGCAAAGACGGCGAACGCGGTCTTTGCGCCGCCCGATTGGTCGTTGTTATTGGCGGCAACGCCGAGCCGCCAAATGGACTCCACATAGGCGACGTTGAGACTGTACTGTTTGCCGTCGCTAGTGACGGCGCCGCCTGCGGTGCCGTTGCTTACGTCCAACTGCGCATCCCAATGGCCCCGTTCCCAACCGAATTCCACGCCCTGATCCGGGGTAGTCATGTTGATCCCGGTCGCGGTCAGAATGAATGCGGTCTGATCTTGCAGCCGAAATCCGAAAGGCAGGTACATCTGGCCGGCCTTGAGGTACCAATCGTGGGAAGCCGACCAATAGACGACATAGGCTTCCCGGTTGAGCGCACCTCCGGGAGCGACTTGCTCATCGACGTAGGCGAGCAGCCGGTCGGGGATCACATTCGCTTCCAGATAAACTCGCGCCTGTTCGAGCGAGAATTCCTGCACCGAGGGCGCATGCGGGACTTGGGTCACTTGAGCATCGAACCGCAGGTCTCCGCCGGTGCGGAGGTACTGGCCAAGCGCACCGGTCCAGTTGTCGCCTCCGGTGTCCAGATGCGCGCTGGGAATCGCAGTCTGCGCGAGCACATCGCCCACGGTGGAACGCAAACCGCCGCCCGTCGGGTTGACGTGGCAGACATTGCATTTCAGGCCGAATTGAACGGCAAGATACGGCTCGGCATGGGCCGCATATCCGCCGCAGCACAGAAGTGCGAGCACGCAGCGCAGACCGACACGAGCGATTCGACCGATCATCGAGCAGACTCCACGGTGAAGACGAACGACCGATCAACGCCGAGAGTCCGCGCGTAAAGATCGGCCAACGCCCCGCCGCCGGTACCGCGCACGCTCAGGCGATAGACGCCGGCGCCTAGTGCTGCCTTGGGAGTAATCAGGAGGACGGCTGGATTGTGTGCCGCGAGTGCCCCGGTGCTGGTCACTTTTGCCCCGTTTCCAGCGGTCATGGCGGTCTCGGGATCGAGCTCCGGATCGCCCATCCGTTCCAGCGTGACAGTCGTATCGTTGATGAGGGAGGCGTCGACCTCGTGGCTGAACGCGACAACGACTCGCGGCACCGGCGCGATCACGGTCGATCTGTCGCCGGGCACCGTGTCCTGCACGGCGAATACTTCCGCCGCCGCAGTCGAGCCCGCCACGTTCGGCGCACCGTTCGTGATCCATTGTCGAATGGCGTCGATGGTGGCCTGCGGCAGCGGCGTCTCGCCGAGCGGCATCTGCCCCCCTTCAATGCCGGGCGCGCCCTCGATCTTGAGCACCATGTAGCTCTCGTCCGGATTACCCGGATTGACGCGTAGGAAGCTGGGCTCTTCGATGCTCGGTACGCCGACGAGCGCGTTGTATGCATGGGCTGCATCGAGCTGCAAGCCCTCGGGCGCACTCGCGCCGATGTGGCACTTCGAACAAATCGGCGTGAACACATTGTCTTCGATCGACTGCAGATCCGGCGTTATCGGTCCGGTCCCTGTGCTGCCCCCCATGATGGGCATCCCATTTTGATTGAGACCGTCGCCATTACCCGCGCAGCCTGCAACGCACCCCACTAAGAGAAGTGTGGCGCAGAATAGTTTTCGCATCCGCGATGACCCGCAATAAACGAGGACATGCGTAAGTACCGCGGGGTGAGCTCGAGGTTTAGCTCGACACGTTATTTTATTGTGGGCCTTCCAAGCCGCCGTTGGTTTAAGGTAATGCTATTGTTTCCATGACGATGTCAGCTAGGCGAGAACGGCGAGACCAGGCATGCACGCGGAGAGTGCGAACGAATGGATAGCTACTGCGACCGTCGAATTCATCGCGTCTTTCCACCACTGCGGCCTGAGTCCGGGCACTTGCTACATCTGGACGCTCTGCGCGTAATCGCCTCCGCTGGCATCGTCGTATTGCACTTGGCCGGCTTTCTCGATGCAGGCCGCATGAACGATCGCATCGTGAATTCCGCGAGATCTCTTAGTGTATTTGTGGATATGTTTTTCGTGGTGTCCGGCTTCGTGATCGCGTTCGTCTATTTCGCGAAACTCATAGATCTGAAGTCTTACCTCTCTTTTCTACGGAAGCGACTCGCAAGACTGGGGCCCTTGCACTGGTTGACCCTCGCTATTTTTGCGGCGATCGGTCTTACGGCGCATTTTCGCCACGTGCAGATGAATCACGCGGAATTGTTTACCCCGCAGTGTTTTCCATCGAGCCTCCTTTTCCTGAATTCCGTTGGGTTCTGTCCGTACGTCTCATTCAACGCGGTGTCGTGGTCGATCAGCGCGGAAATGGTTATGTACGTGTGCGTGCCACTCTTGTTTTGGATCATGCGCCGTCATACCGCCGGCGCCGGTTTGCTGGCTGCGATCGCTTGGCTGGCCTGCACGTTTGTTCCAATGACTCCATGGTACACGTGGACTGCTGCCGGTGGATTCATCCGTGCAATACCGTCTTTTGTTTTTGGAGCGTGGCTTTTCGGTGTGCGGGGTACGCTCGCGAAGTTGCCATTTGCGAGCTGGGGATTTTGGCTCGGCATGCTCGCTTTCGTCGGCGGATGCTCAATCGGCGTTGCAAGGCTCGCACTGCTGCTGACGCTGTATGCGACCGTCGCGTGCGGCGTAGCCGCTGATGCGCAGAAGCGGACGAGTCGTGTAGTGAGTAAATTGGCCGCCGGCGGGCAGCTCACCTACTCCAGCTACATGCTGCATCCCTTGGTTACCATGCTATTTCTCAATATTTTGGCCGATCGCGTCCTACATGCTCACGGTTGGGAGAGAAACTCACTAATCGTGCTGGCGTTTCTGGCCGTCTGGCCAGTCTCGTATCTATCGCTGATATTTTTCGAGAGACCGGCGCGCCGATGGCTGGGCCGACAAGCCAAAGAAGCACCCATCCCCGGCGCGCGCCTAGCACACGGAGGATGAGCAGGTCAGCCAGAATGAACGGCACGCCTCATCTAAGGTCCAGTTCGCGCCAGGAAGCACCCCTTTCCTGGATGATGAGTTCGCCGCGGCGTGAGATTGGTTGACGGTCGAGGACCTCGAGGCAGGGTAGGGGTCGAGTGGGGCGGCTCGACGCGTGATGATCATGCGTCTATGCTGCTCTGATGCCTTGGCAACACCTGCGCATCTCGCGATTTGGCGGGCCCGAAGTCCTGCAAGTGGTCGAGGAGGCAACGATTCCTGATCCTGGACCCGGAGAGGTTCGCATCAAGGTGCTCGCCGCCGGTACCGGTTTTACCGATACGATGATACGGCGCGGACGGTATCCGGACTTTAAGGGTCCGCTCCCTTTCACGCCTGGCTACGAGATCGTTGGTGTCGTTGAGAAGATTGGGCCCGGTGTGGCTGCAACGCTCCAGGGCATGACGGTCGCTGACCTGTGTGTGGTCGGGGGCTATGCGCAGTATGCAATCCGTCCATCGCGCTTTCTCGTGCCTGTCCCCGAAGGCATCGATCCGGCCGAGGCGGCTTGCATCCCTCTTGCCTACCTCACCGCGTTTCAGATGCTGATTCGCTGCCGCAACCTGGCGTCGAGTGCCACGATTCTCGTCATAGGCGCTTCGGGCACGGTCGGTACGGCGTTGCTCGATCTTGCGCGCCAGCTTGGCCTGAAGGCGATCGGCACGGGTTCCACAGCGAACCTGCCGGTGATCGAGCGCTTCGGGGCAGCGGCGATCGATTATCGCGTGGGTGACTTCGTTACTTCCGTGCGCCAAATGACCGTGGACGGCGCCGGCGTCGATATCGCCTTTGATGCGATCGGCGGTGCACACTTCAGCCGCTCGTTTGCCTGTCTCGCGCCCGGTGGGCTGCTCGTTGGTTACGGGTCGCAAACGATGGCAGTCGGCCGCGAGAGCCTCATTGCTGCAGGCCTTGGCTTGGCCAGGCTCAAGCTGTGGAGCACGTTGAGTTTCCTCTTCGGCGGCCGTCGTGCCGTCTTCTACAGCATAACGGCCCGTCGATCGACTCACCCGGAGGAGTTCAAGGCCGATATGGCGGCGCTGTTTCAGCTGCTGCGCGCCGGCGTCATTCAACCGGTCGTGATCGAGCGACTGCCGCTCGCAGCGGCAAGCGAGGTTCATGCCCGGATCGACAGAGGTGGACTCGGCGGCAAGATCGTGCTGCTGCCTTGGCCAAGTAATGGGCCATGAAAGCGGACGCGTTCTTGCCGGTGGCTTGGCCTACGCATCGTAGTAGACTCGCCCGTCAATGCACCGGCTCAGCAGGGAGAGGCAGATCGATGAGGATTCCAAGGATCGCTATCACCGTGGTTCTGGCGTTGGTTTCGGCGAGCGCCCTGGCGCAGTGGCACTACCCGACGCCGCCGACCTCCAGCGCCTCCGATGTTTGGTTCGGCAAACGCTATGAGGATCCTTATCGGCCGCTCGAGAATCTGAAGGACCCGAAGATCGCCGCCTGGTTCAAGGCCGAGGCGCAGCTCACCGATAGCACAATCGCGAAGATTCCGGGGCGTGATGCGTTGGTGCGCGAGTGGCTGTCAATGGATAGTCGTACGCCGCCTCGCTATCAGGAGTTCCAATTCGAGGGCGGTCGCCTCTTCTATCGCAAAACGCTTGGCGGTGAGAACGTCGGCAAATTATATGTGCGTCAGGGTTGGGCAGGCGGCGAGCGATTGCTGTTCGATGCGACAGCTTACAAGAAGGACGCCGGCAGCACCGTATCGCTGTTCGCGCCTTCTTTGGATGGCGAATACGTTGTACTCGGACTCGCGGTGAAAGGCGGGGAGTGGTCGGAACTTCGCGTTATCAAGGTCGACGATGGAGAGTTGCTGTCGGATTCGATCTACCCGGCAGCCTGGTGGGGCGTGAACTGGCTGCCCAATAGTCGGGCGTTCCTCTACAACGGCGGCGACGTTACTGACACCAAAAGTCTGGACATCGAGACCAATCGCAAAGCCCGGCTTCACATGCTGGGGACGCCGGTCAGTCAGGATCGCGACATCCTCAGCACTACCTCGACTCCCGATCTCGGCATCGAGACCAAGGACATACCACAGGCGTTCGTCCCGGAATCCGCGCCTGATCGCCTCATTGGTTCCCTTGATACGGTGCAGCCGGAATCCCGATACTTCATCGCCTCCGCGTCCGATCTGGACAAAGGCCAGATCCAATGGAAGCCGCTTGCGCAACGCACCGACAAACTCGTGCGCGGCACAGCGATCACGCCTGAGTGGCTCTATTCGATAACCTCGGCCGATGCGCCACATTACAAGATCGTCCGTGCGCGACTCGACTCCCCGGACTGGAAGCATGCAGAGATCGTGATTCCCGAGGCGGCCGATTCGATCGATTCGATGACGCAAAGTAAGGACTACATCTTGGTGGCCTATACTGACGGGGTGAATGGCCGGCTGGTCCGCCACGCTCTGGCCACGGGAGCTACCTCGGAGGTGACCTTGCCGCTCAAGGGTACTGTCGGGGCGACGTGCCCGGACATCCATGGCAATCGCTGCCTCGTCGTGATCAGCAGCTGGCTGCAGCCACCGGTCGTGTACGAGATTGATGCTGCGACCGGCGAGGTCCGCAACAGCGTATTCACTACCGAAGTCCGCTACCCGGAGATGGCGGAGCTCGTGGCCGAGGAAGTGGAAGTGCCGGGGCAGGACGGCACGATGATACCGTTGTCGATCATTCACAGAAAAGATATCAAGCTTGACGGTTCCAGCCCCTGCATTCTCGAGGGCTATGGTGCCTACGGCATCAACTGGAACGCTGAGTTCAGGTCGCGCTATTCGGTCGCCAGCCGCGGAGTGGTTGTAGCGTTCGCCCACGTGCGCGGCGGCAGTGAGAAGGGCGAGGCCTGGTATCGCGCCGGCTATAAGACCACGAAACCGAATACCTGGAAGGATTTCATTTCGGCCACCGAGTACCTGATCGCCAAGGGCTATACGAGTCCCGAACGCATGACGGGCCGCGGCACGAGCGCCGGCGGTATTCTCATCAGTCGCGCCGTGACTGAGCGACCGGATCTATTCGCGGCCGCCGTCGTCAATGTCGGGCTTGCCAACGCGATGCGGGCCGAGTTCTCGCCCAACGGCCCGGTCAACACGCCCGAGTTCGGAACGGTAAAGGATCCCACTGAAGCGCAGGCACTCTATGAGATGGACGGCCTTCAGCATGTCATGCCCGGTGTCCGCTACCCGGCCGTTCTCGGTGTTGGCGGATGGAACGACCCGCGCGTGGTTCCTTGGGAGCCGGGCAAGTTCGTCGCTGCCATACAGCGGGCGTCCACTTCCGGCCGGCCGGCGCTCATGCTGGTGAACTACGACAATGGGCACTTCACCGAAGAGAAGTCCGTGACCTATCGAAACTTCGCCGACCAGTTCGCCTTCGCGCTGTGGCAAGCCGGACTGAGGGACTATCAGCCTGAACCCGAGCACGGCGCCAAGAAAAAACCCTAACCCCCTTCGCAGCCGTTGATCTGCAAGAGCTTGCCGATGCACGTCCTTCGGATCCGTGGCTGCGGAATGTTCGGCGGTCGCAACTTGCGTGGAATACAAAGACCGCCGGCAATCAACAGTCACCGGGGAGTGGCCCCATGCTAGGATCAAGCCGTCGAAACAATCGATCGCTGCGGACGGCGCTGCGCCTCCGCCAAGCCCGAGCGTTAGGCCGAAGAGGACCTACCATGTCTCACCGCTCGCCGACCTTGGAGGTTTCATGAAGCGAGTCACTGGCATTGGCGGTATCTTCTTCAAAGCCAAAGACGCTCCGGCATTACAAGCTTGGTACAAACAACATCTCGGAATCGACGTCCAAGAATGGGGTGGCACAGCGTTCACGTGGATCTCCACGCCCTCGTCAAAGCTTTGCGCGAAGAACGCTGCAACGTACTTGAGTCGAGAGGGACGGCGCCTGGCGCCTCGGCGGCGGAGCCGCCAAAAAGGTTCTGCGAGGGCCAGACGGGGAACAGCATGCAATATCGACTGCTAGGCCGCAGCGGCCTTAAGGTTTCAGTCTTCAGCTTCGGAGCGATGACCTTCGGCGGCTCTGGAATGTTCGCGACGATGGGTAGCACCCGCGGCGCGGAGGCGAGACGCCATATCGATATGTGTCTCGAAGCGGGCGTGAATCTGTTCGACACCGCCGACATTTATTCCGCCGGCGAGTCCGAAGTGCTGTTGAGCGAGGCGCTCGGCGCGCGCAGACCCCAAGTGCTGGTCGCGACGAAATTCATGGGCAAGACGGGTAAGGGTGCTAACGATTTAGGGGCCAGTCGTCTCCACATCATCAGCGCCTGCGAGGCGAGCCTGAAGCGCTTGAACACGGATTACATCGACCTCTATCAACCGCACAATCAGGATTTGATTACGCCGCCTGAGGAGACACTGAGGGCACTCGACGACCTGGTGCGCGCGGGCAAGGTGCGCTACATCGGCTCCTCGAACCATGCGGGCTGGACTCAAATGAGGGCCCTGGCGACATCCGATCGACTTGGACTGACGCGCTATGTGAGCCAGCAGATCCAGTACTCGCTGCTCCAGCGCAGTGCCGAGAACGAGCTCCTGCCTCTTGGCGTGCATGAAGGGGTGGGCGCGCTGATTTGGAGCCCGCTCGCATCGGGTTATCTCACGGGTAAGTTCAGGACCACGGCGGATGCCGACAAGACTCGGCTGGGCGCGCGCGGACTGTTGGCGGCGATGGATAACGAGCGAGCGCGCCGCATTGTGGGAGTTCTCGAGGAGATTGCTCGCAGTTGCGCCGGACGGACGCCCTCGCAGGCTGCGTTGAATTGGCTCGCGCGCAAGCCCGGCGTCAGCTCCATCATCGTCGGTGCTCGCACTGCCGAACAGCTCAAAGACAACCTGGGGGCCTCAACCTGGTCGTTGACCGACGCGGAGATCGCCGCCCTCGATCAAGCGAGCGCGGTTCCGCCTGTCTATCCATATAACATGCACTATGAGTACATGGCTGATCGCAATCCGATCGCGCCGCTGCAGGCGCCAATCGTCGATAAGTGAGGGTGGCGCCGCTGCGGGACGCCGGAGTCGAAGTGCGGACTGTCGCGGCGAACGCGACTATAATCCCGCCATGAAATTCACCTCAGTAAACTCATCCGCTGCGCCCCAATCGGCCGGCGGCTATTCTCAGGCCGTGGACATTTCAGGGGTGCAGCGCTTTTTGTTCATTAGCGGCCAGATTCCTGAGACCGTTACTGGCAGTGTCCCGGCGGATTTTCGGGCGCAGGCGCGGTTGGTATGGCACAACGTCCTTGCTCAACTAGACGCCGCCGGCATGGCAGTGACCAATCTGGTGAAGGTCAACACATTTCTGTCGTCCAGGGAGTTTGCCCTGGTGAATCGTGAGATACGCCAAGAAATACTCGGTGCGCACCGCCCGGCAATGACCGTCGTCATAACTGGCATCTTTGATGAGAAGTGGCTGCTGGAGATTGAAGCGGTGGCGGCGGCTTGATTGCGCAGCCGAGCGATCAGCCTGCTGCCGAAGTTGTAACTGCTCGGGATTAAAGTCGGTAAACGGACACTAGATCGAGATAGTGCGAATCTAGTTTGGCAGGCGACCGCGTCAATTCGGAGGGAATCGATATGGATACACCGTTGAGTCCGGTGATCGAAGTTATCAAGGGCGTTGCGGAGTCCTTTTCCGGCAAAAGCATGACGCTAAAGAGCGACCGAGTCTCTTCACGGGTTCACAAATGCGCAAAAGGGCTCTGCAAGTGGCAAACAAAGCGAGAAGATTGGCTGATCAATCGCAGGAAAAACTGGCCCTTTAGGTCCTGGTTTGCGGCGGAGGTGTGGGTGCAGATCGTGTTTGAGTATGACGGATGCGACGTTCACAACGCTCGTCTGGTGCCATCCAGCAAGAGCTACAGTCGGTGGTACAACGACAAGAGCACCTTCGATATTGTGGCTGAAGGCGCGCTGAGCAAGATTGCAGACACTACCGGTTGTAGGGATTGTTGCGAGGAGGCAGCAGTGGTCGAGTTCGATGTTACCTTGAATATTATGTGCGACTACATCCGTACCGATCAGCAGTACTTCCAGGTTACGCTATCGGGCAATGGCTCTGTAAAGAAGCAAGCGTTCTAGGAGGGTCCGATGCAAGAATCCAAAGATATCAAACCATCGAGCGAAGGAGCCGCATTTGCCTGGCTCGTTAACCTGGGTATGTTCTGCTGCGCAATCCTTGTCATTGGATTGGCGTGGCAATACACCGATGGCGAAATTAACTACCGTACGGTACTCCTGGCGCTGGCTGGCGTGGCCACCCTGTTGATTACTGCAATGCTGATATTGTTCTGGCTTGGTGGAACTGACGCACTATCGAAACGTCGCGCAAGGTGAAGCGATTGATCGGATGTTTGGGACGTTGGCAGATGGTTGGATTGCGGTGCCGAAGGCGGTGGGCAGAAGATCAAGGAAGCGAGGTGGTGATACATGGCTACCAAAGTCAATCGTATGACCGTCGATCTGTCGCAATACCCGAAGCTTGTTGTCATTTATCTCGGCATGCGCGTCAATCGTCTCACGGGCCTGAAAACGCTGATCGGATTTGGGCCGCAGATTGCCAAATCGGCTGCCGACCGACCGGAGGGTCTGCTCTCGCACGAGAACTTGATTTATTCGGTATTCCCCATGCATGTCATCATTCGCCAGTACTGGCGCGATATGGAATCTCTGCTGCAATGGAGTCGGTCGGAGCCGCACCGGCAATGGTGGAGGAGATTTCTTAAAGATTCGGGAGGCACTGGCTTCTGGCATGAGACGTATCTGATGCAAGGTGGCATGGAAGCGATTTACGACGATGTCCCGGATGAGATTGGGTTCATGCGGTTTGCGCCGGTACAAGCCGCGCGCGGGACTATGTTTGGCGCGGCTCACCGGATTGCCAGAGGAGATGGCGGCGATCCTGTGGTCAGCGAGAAGGAGCTGTACGGGCCATAGTGCTACGGTGCAGCTGGGGGAGTTAAGCGGGCCGACCCCATGAGATTTGCACTTACCCTCGGGTCGCTGACTCCCCTAGCCATGGCAGGCTGTATCACCGCGCGGCCACCCGCCGGCGAGGGATTACATGGACCGGTCAAAGAGGTGCAAGCCGAATTCGATCGGCACGTCAGGACGCAATTTCCGATCGGGTCCGCGAGTTCGACCACTTATGAGAGGCTGGAAGCGACCGAAAAATATTAACGCGGTGTCGGGCAAATTGAGGGAGGCCCAAAAGCTGCGGTGCGGGTGAATCGGGGAGCAGTAACCCGGCGGCACTGACGTATGCTGTATAACTTCGATCAGACCGGAGGGCTCATGAGCGAGTCAACACTTCGAGGAAGTTGTCTTTGCGGCGCCGTGAAATTCGAAGTATGCGGTGAGCCGAAACGATTCTTCCACTGCCATTGCTCGCGCTGCCGTAAAGCGACTGGGACTGGGCACGCCTCAAATCTGTTCCTGCAGCCGGGCGTGCTCAAGTGGCTCAACGGCGAAGGGCAGGTCCGTGCCTTCAAGTTGCCGGAGGCCAAGCGATTTACCAACAATTTCTGTGCACTTTGCGGCAGCCGCTTGCCGCGTCTGCCGAAGGACACCGATATTGTCATTATTCCGGCTGGGTCGTTGGACGACGAGGCTCCAATGAGGCCGCAAGCGCGCATCTTCTCTGGGTCGCGTGCAAGCTGGTCCTGCGCCGATGACGAATTGGCGGTCTATCCGGAAAACCCGCCTCAATAGCCGCGCGGGGTATCGCTTGGTATCGCCCGGGACGATTGGGGAAGGCCGGGGGTTGGAGCGGGCGGATATGGAGTGCTTGGAAAGCTGACTCGAGATCCTAAATGTCGAGACGGGAGATTGGCGGTTGATTTGGGGATGTTAAAGGCGGTTAGCTCTCGCGGTGGTTGCGATCGGCTCTGGCGTAAAGCGGCACTATCGTTGTCCAAGGTGCGATAGCGTGCCGATGGGCTACGGCGTCCTTCTCTTTCCAGCGCGTTGTCCGAATTGCGGGACGCAGTTGCGGTAACGCGCGGAGTTGTTGCTTGGACTTCGAGCAAGAGTCACAGATCTGACAGGGTAGTCGCCTGCCGCTGGGCGCGCCCCGCTGGCCGCGGGCCCGACCTCGCGGCGGTCCCGCGAGCAAGGTGGTAGAGTTCGGCAAAGTGGAACCGGCCGACGCGAGATCGGCAAGTAGTCCGGTTGGGTCTTCGTTAAGCTGAAGATAGGTCTCAACTTTACTCTACAGGATCCCGAGTTTGCACTGACGTATTGGGACCACCGGCCGAAGTTGCGGACAGTTGGCGCCGGTATAGCAGTGCGCTAGGCCATAGTCCATGACGTCAGCGATATCAAAAGACCATTCGATTGTGCGCATCGGTGCCTGGCGGGTAGATGCCGCCCTCGACGAAATATCGAAGGACGGTAACACCGTCAAGCTCGAACGCCGGACGATGCGGCTCCTTATGTGCCTGGCGGAGCACTCAGGTCAGGTCGTCAGCGTAGAGCAACTACTGGATGAGGTGTGGGCAGGGGTGGTGGTCGCGCCAGGCTCGGTTTATCAAGTCGTGGCCTCCCTCAGACGGCTGCTCGGCGATGATACGAAGGAACCGACCTACATCGCGACCATTCCGCGGCGTGGCTACCGACTGGTAGCGGCGGTGACTGCGTTTGTCGATGCGCCGCAGGTAACCTCTGAGGAATCGCTGGGCCCTGTCGCCGAACCGGGCCGGGCCGCCGCAGCGGGGAGGAGGCGCTCATTCGGGCGCCGGGGCGCCGTCGTGGTCTGCATCGGGCTGCTCGCCGCGTTGAGCTATGTTGCCGTCGACAAGTTTTGGATGTCGAAGCCAGTTCCGGCGCATGCCGCAACCGATAAATCGATAGCGGTCCTGCCATTCGTCGACATGAGCGAGACGCACGATCAGGAGTACTTCTCGGACGGCCTCTCGGATGAGCTCATCGAATCGCTGGCGCAGGTCCCAGACCTGCAGGTTCCCGCGCGTACTTCGTCTTTCTACTTCAAGGGTAAGTCGACGAGCATTCAGGATATCGCCGAGGCGCTCCATGTGACGCACTTACTCGAAGGCAGCGTGCGTAAGTCAGGCAACACGATCCGGGTGACCGCAGAGCTGGTGCGCGCAGATAATGGCTATCACCTATGGTCTGAAACCTACGATCGGGACATCAAGGACATCTTCAAGGTGCAGGACGAGATCGCAGCCGCGGTCGTCACCGCCCTCAAGGCAACGCTCGCGCTCTCACCAAAGGTATCCTCGCGCCGCACGTCGAGCGCGGACGCCTACAATCAATTTTTACTGGGGCGACAATTCTACAATCGCTCGAACGCGGACGGTTTCGCGCGCGCCGTCGCCGCCTACCGCCAAGCGATTGCGCTCGATCCAAACTACGCGGCAGCCTATGCGGGGCTCGCCGACGCGGAGGACAATCTTGCAGATTGGACGGGCGATGCATCCGGGCTCAAGCGCGCTGAGGCTGCTGCGGGGACAGCCATCGCGCTCGCGCCCGACGAGGCGGACGGCTATTCGGCGCGTGGCTCGCAGCGCATATATCACAGCTGGGACTGGGCCGGTGCCCAGGCGGACTTTACCAAGGCGCTCACGCTCAATCCGGCCGACAGCGTACTTCTGCGCGCGTACGGAATAATGCTGGGTTACCTCGGGCGGTTGCCGGAGGCAATTACGGCGATTAAAAGGTCGATTGCCATCGATCCGCTGTCCAGCAGAGGATGGGAGGCTCTCAGCACTTTCCTGGTTGCCCAAAAGGACTTTCCGTCGACGCACGAGGCGCTGCGTCGAGCACTGGAGATCCAGCCAGATGATGCCCTCAGCCTGAATCGCTTGGCCGTATTGCAGTTGCTGGAGGGTAAGGCAGAGGATGCCTTGTCGACGTATCGTAAAATCGATGACGACGGGTTTCGGCTCTACGGCATCACAATGAGCGAACACACGTTGGGTCATTCGAAGGCGTCACAACAGGCGCTGGACGAGGCAATCACGAAACACGCACAGGATTCGGCCTATCAGATCGCTGAAGCCCACGCGTGGCGCGGTGAGAAGAACGACGCATTCGACTGGTTGGAGCGCGCATACCGTCAGCGCGATGGCGGTCTCGCCGAAACCAAAATCGATCCGCTGTTCGAGAACCTGCACGGCGATCCGCGCTACCAGGCGATGCTGCGCAAGCTCAATCTACCGGAGTGAAGGTCACAAATAGACCGCAAAGCTGGCGCACCTCAAGGCGATCGCGAGTAGCGTAGACCGGCAGCGAATCCAGAAAAGGCTCCGGCTCGAGTGTCGATTGTCGATCGCGCGTCGGTTGATCGTCGTCGGCCAGAGGAGGGAAGCGCACCTGCGGAGGCGTCGTGCGCCGGCATTTGGGATACGCGGTCAATGTGCACGCCGCTTGCAAGATGCTCGATCAAGCGGAGCTACCTGCAGGTTCCTATCGCGCGGCTCCTAACGTCGTACCGGCCGATTGTGTATGCGCGCTTCGGGGCCTCATTTTCGGGCCTGAAAGACCGCCGCCTCTATCACAACAGCGGACCGTCTACGCCCATCATTTCCCGTCGAATGATCTTTACCGGCGCCAATCCGGCGGCCAGAAACCGATCGTGAAACTCCGTCAGCGAGAACTTCGCGCCCTTCGCCTTTCTGTAATCGTCACGTAATTTGAGGATTTCGAGCTTGCCGACCGTATAGTTCAGGTAACCCGGGTCGCTGGTTCCGCGATAGGCTTCGCGGCGCGCTTCGGCTTGCGGCGTGCCGCACTCTCTCATGAACAACTGGGCCGCGTCCTCCACACTTTTGCCACCCGTGTGCATTTCAATCGACGCTACGAAGCGGCAATCACGCAGCAACGCTTCATTCAGCTGCGCCACCTTCAGCTTCGGATCCGTCGCTGCCAGCCCTTGCTCGATCATCATCTGCTCGGCATAGTGCGCCCAGCCCTCAGTGGTGGATTGCGCATGCGCGAGCTTGCGCGCAAGCGACCACTGCGGATGATTGCGACGCGTCAGGTATTGCATGAAATGGCCCGGCCAAACCTCATGTGCTGAGATGAGTTGCAGGCCAGAGAAGTAATAGGCTTCAAGGTAGTCTTCGAGCTTTTCGCCGGCCATACCAGCATCGGGTGGCGAGACGTAGTAAAACGCCTGCGTGGCATGCTGCTCGAACGGCCCGGGCGAATCCATGGCGGCTGAGATGGTCGCGCGCATGAACTCCGGCGTCGCTTCGATCGTTGGGAGCAACTCGCTCGGAATCGTCACGATGCGGTGCCCGCTGACGAAGGCGCGCAGGCCGGATAGATCCTGCTCGGCCGTTGGCAGCAGCGTATCCGCCGCCGGAGCCGCTTAGTAGGCTCTGGGGCAGTGGCTGAAGGCGGCTGTATCGGCGCTTGGAGTCGCGCTGCTGACCGGCTTGGTCGGCCCATCCACTTCACGAAGCGCTTCGCTGTGGCTCATTTTAATGGCAGCCCTCGGCGCAAATTCAATCTTTCATCTAAATGCACTGCTCCGAACGCACCGCTATTCACCGGGCGTGGTCACCGGTGCACTGCTCTATCTCCCGCTCTGCGTCGGCGGGTACATTTACTTTGTCAGTAGCGGATTTAGCTCCTTGCGGGTAGCGCTGACATCGATCGTCTTGGGCGCTTCCTACAATTTTTGGTCGCCGCTAATTCACCGACGACGCGCAGCCGCAGATCCATAGATCGGTGAATTGACCCTCTCAATTCCTCGCGGCAAGAGTTCATCTTCGAGCGACTTGAATGTCGATGGTCGCCCGCCGGCTCACCATCATCCCCGTTTGCGGCTTTGTCGGCGAGGGCTTTTTTCAGGCGCTCGAGTGCGTCGATTGTGGGACTTTGGCTTTCGAACCGGCCGCCGCGCGCGGGACATCTTCGCGGCCGCTTTTGCTTTAAGTGCATCGAGTTCCGCTTGAAGCCCCGCGAGGCGCCGTTCGGCGGAAGCGGCGTTGGCTTGGCTCTTGCGAAGCATGACCGTCAGCGAGCGCACTTGCGCCTCGAGCTCGGCACGATCCATCTCGCGCTTGCGAAGGCGCTCTTCGAGCTCGGCCTCACGGAGAGAGAGGACGTGAGAGCGAACCTCGAGGTCCACCTTGTCTCGTTCGGTCTGATGGTTGGCGGAGCTCACCTCCTGGCGCGCGCGGGCGCGTGCTTCCGAGAGGGTCTGCAGCCACAGGGCCTCCGCGACATGCGCAAGGGGGCTTGGGATTCGCTCGAAGGCCGCCGGGCCCTCGGCGAGGCGGCTGCTGAAGGAGCGCCACCAAGCGTCGAGGAGGGGTGCGACGGTGGCGTTCGATCCTCCGGTGCGCTCGCGCACCGCCGCGACCGTGGGACGCTTGCCCTCGCGAAGGAGGGTTTCAGCTGCACGCACGACCTCGATCTCGGCGAGACCCGGGCGCCCGGGACGTCGTCCGTAGCCTAGCTTGGGGGTTTCTGGCGTCGCTACCACGAGCTCGCTCACTCCTATTAAGTGACAAAATTATACATTACGTAATGTACGATTTTGCCAATTACTATGGATAGTTGAAGTATCGATAGTCGTCTCGTTGTAAGCTAGATAGTAAGCTAGATGTCAGTCGTGCTGGAGGAACATGGAATGCGCAAGGTGGGTGCGTTTGAAGCGAAGAACACGCTAGGCACGTTGCTCGATCGCGTCGAAAGAGGTGAAGAAGTGATCATCACTCGGCGCGGTAAAGATGTGGCGCGCCTGGTTCCAGCGCGCTCGGGCATTGATCGGGCGAGGGCGGAGAAGGCCGCTCGCGGGTTGATCGAAGTGAGCCGGGGTCTGACGCTCGGAGAGAGTGTGTCCATCAAGGAACTCATCAACGAAGGGCGGCGGTGAGCTTTGTTTTGGACAGCTCTGTTGCGCTCGCCTGGTGCTTCGAGGACGAACAGAGCGGGAACACGCAGGCGCTGTTACAGACGGTCATCGACGCAGGTGCCGTGGTTCCGGTGCTCTGGCCGCTCGAGGTGTTGAATGCGCTTGCGATGGCCGAGCACCGAAAGCGAGTGAACCGCGATACGCGCCTCCGCCTCGCGGGATTCCTGCGGGATTTGCCCATCGAGGTCAACCTGGAGAGTGCAATGGCGGCGTGGGACGACACGGCTCAGCTGGCGGAACGTCACCAGCTCACCCTGTATGACGCGTCATATCTCGAGCTCGCGCGACGGCTAAAGCTGCCTTTGGGCACACTCGATCGAGCGCTTCGGAACGCTGCGCGCGCGAATCACGTGCCGTTACTTGGGAAAGAGGAACGTAAACAGTGATTGCCCGCACTCTGAAATTCGTAGTGGAACGGCATCCAGAAGGCCATCTCGCCTACCCCTTGGAAATGCGCGGCGTGGGCGATGGGGCAGGGGGATTCGTTCGAGGAAGCGTTAGCCGATGCGAATTGGCGGATCGGTGAGATCGAGATTTGCGATATCCCGGTGACAGTCAGGTAATCTACCCCCTCTGCTCCTCTTGCCCGCGCGATGGTGCGGCGGTCATTGCGAGGTTGCTGCGATGGTGCGCTGGTTGTGTCTCTGCGGGGTGCTCGTGCATTGCGCGATGCCGGCACGTGCGGCCCTGGCGGCTGCGGCTGCGGCGGGCGAGAGGTCCGTCGTGGTGGCGCAGTTGACGCTCGACGGGCCGATCGGCCCAGCGGCCGCCGAGTATTTCGACGACGCCTCGAGTCGCGCCGTGGCAAGCGGAGCCGCGGCCATCGTGCTGCGACTGGATACGCCGGGCGGTCTTGCCGAGTCGATGCGGCAGATCATCACTCGGATGCTGGCATGCCCGATACCGATCCTGGTCTATGTGGCACCGGAGGGTGCGCGGGCGGCTTCAGCAGGTGCTTATATCCTTTACGCCGGGCAGATTGCCGCGATGGCACCGGCAACGCACGTCGGCGCCGCCACACCCGTAAGTCTGGAGGGCGGTACTCCGCTGCCCGTCCCGAAGGACACTCAGCCGGCGTCGAGCCCGGCGACGCATCCCGCCGCGCAGAGTGATGCCGAGTCGCAGAAGGTGCTGAACGATTCGATTGCCTACATCCGCTCGCTCGCGCAACTGCGGGGGCGAGACGCGCAGTGGGCGGAGCAGGCCGTGCGCGGCGCGGCCACGCTTACCGCGAGCGAAGCGGCGCAGGAGCACGTGATCGATTTCGTCGCGAACAGCTTGTCGGAATTGCTGGCGAAAGCGAGCGGCCGCAAGGTCCAGGTGGGCGATCGCACGGTCACTTTGCAGCTCGAGGGGGCGACGGTACGCGATTATCCCCCGAGCGCGCGTTCGAAGTTCCTCGGGATCATCACTAACCCCGCCATCGCCTATATGCTCCTGCTGGTCGGCGTCATGGGACTATTCTTGGAGGCGACTCATCCAGGGGTGTTCCTGCCGGGCATCGCCGGCGGCATCTGTCTGCTGATCGGTCTGTACGCGCTGCAGTTGCTCCCCGTGAGCTACGCGGGGCTAGCGCTGATGGCGCTCGGCATCGGCCTGCTGGCCGCCGAAGCGGTCTTGCCGACGGTCGGCGCGCTCGGCATCGGCGGCGCAATCGCATTCGTCGTGGGCTCTGTGATGCTGATGAAGACCGGCGTGCCAGGCTACGGCATCAATTTGGGCATTATCGCCGCCATCACCGTGTGCGCCGTGGGGTCGCTGGCCCTGCTCGTGCGAGCATTGTTCCGTGCGCGACGGTCGCGCCAATTCATCGGCGATGAGGCGCTGCTCAACGAACGGGTGGAGCTCCTGGAGCCGATCGCGGCCGGCAGCGAGGGCTGGGCGAGCGTGCGCGGCGAGCGCTGGCGCGTGCGAAGCGAGTCCGCCCTGCCGGCCGGCGCGCAAGTCCGCATCACGCAACGGCAGGGACTGGTACTTTGGGTTGCGCCAATCGAGCTCGGTGACTTGAAGGGATAACGGGGAGTTTAGTCATGTTCACATTTATCGGTGTGCTGGTGGTCGTCGGGGCGCTGCTGCTGTTCGCTTCCGTGCAGGTGTTGCCCGAATATCAGCGCGGTGTGGTGCTCACTGTGGGGCGTTACACCGGGACCAAGGGTCCGGGGCTCGTGCTGCTGATTCCCGTGGTGCAGCGGATGGTGCGTGTGGACCTGCGGATCACCGTGATGGACGTGCCGCCGCAGGACGTGATCTCGCGCGATAACGTGTCAGTGCGGGTCAATGCGGTCGTGTATTTCCGAGTGGTGCAGCCAGACAAATCCGTGCTGCAGGTGGTGAATTTCCTGCAGGCGACGAGTCAGCTAGCACAGACGCGGCTGCGCTCGGTACTCGGGCAGCACGAGCTGGACGAGATTCTGTCGCAGCGCGAGTCGATCAACCGCACGCTGCAGACGATCCTTGACGAGGCGACTGATGCGTGGGGCATCAAGGTCGCCAATGTCGAGATCAAGGACGTGGACCTCAATGACACCATGGTGCGGGCGATCGCGCGCCAAGCGGAGGCCGAGCGCGAGCGGCGCGCCAAGGTGATTCATGCCGAAGGCGAGCTGCAAGCCGCCGAGAAGCTGCGCGATGCAGCCGCAATGCTCTCCCAGCAGCCGCAGGCGCTGCAGTTGCGCTACCTGCAGACCCTCGCCGATATGTCGAGCAATGGCAAATCATCGACCATCGTGTTTCCGCTGCCGCTCGATCTGATCAAGCCACTGATGGATGCGCTGCCGCCGAAGCCGGCCGCCTAGGGGCGGGCCGGCTTCGGCGGCAGCGGCATCGCTTATCTGCTGTATTTTCCGCTCGATCGCCGACCTGGGCTCCGGCACTCACGGTGACCTTTCTCGTGCCCATATTCGGCATCCGGTGGGGACACCTGTTCCTGGGCGAAGCGGTCGGCCTGGATACGCTACTCGGCGCCGTGGTCGTCATAGCAGGGACGGCGCTCGTCACGGGATTTTCATTCACCTCGTTTTGGCGCCTGGCGACGTCCGGCCGCGGTTGAGCGCCTTGAGGCGGGGGCTGGGGGGCATCACCCGATAGGTCGAAGTTCGTGCCGTTAGCGTGCGAGGTCGCATCAGGTCGTGACCAAGCACCACATCGTCGCACCAGATAAGCTGCTAAGTGGTAGGCTATCCCGTCATTCGGGCGGAGTGATTTCATGACTACAATTACCGTATCGCAGAACGGCCCTCTCAAAGTAGATAGCGCGGATGCCACGCTCGTTGACTGGAATGGTGCGACCTATCCAATAGCCAAGCGGCCGTTTTACCTCTGCCGGTGCGGTGCGTCGACCAATAAGCCCTTCTGCGATGGCACCCATTCAAAAATGGGATTCAAAGCCGCTGAAGCAGCGGTGCCTGGGAGTACGGACAAACCCGCCAATAAAAAAACGTAACGCGCCTGAGACGATATCAGACGGTCCTCCGCAACGATATCGGTTTCGCCAAGCGGCATCGGTTTCGCCAAGCGGCGCGCCTGCCGCGCCGTCACCCCCATTGCTCGGCAGCGGACTAGCCGCCATTCGATATCCTCGCTCTTATCCAGTGGGCCGCAAAATGAGCGCTTGGCCGATGCCTACCTATGGACAATGGTGTCCAGACCCGAGCCGCTGAGGAATGCCGATGAGCCATCGATGGACTATTTGCGCGGTGTCGCTTTGTCTGATTCTGAGCGCGCTTACGGCCAGCGCGACGAATGCCGAGAACGCGCTGCGCGCCAACCTTGCGAAAGGGCTCGCTCGTGGTATGCCCAGCATCTCCATTGCCATTGCCACTCGTCAGGGCGTGATTTGGTCCGAGGCCATCGGCTACGCTGACTTGCCGCACCGCAGTCTGGCCCATGCTGGATACATGTACGGCATCGGCAGCATCACAAAAATGTTCGTGGCGTGTGTCATAGAGCAGCTCGTCGATGAGGGACGGTTGAGTCTCGATGCCACGGGCGCTGAGCTACTCGGTAGCGAGGTTGTTGCCGGAATTCCGAATGCGGCCAGCGCCACCGTCCGTCAGTTCTTGGACCATACCAGCGGAGTACCCAGTTGGGAGTTTGACCCGGAGTGGATCCGCCACGGTCGCGGATCCGCCATGGATGTATCGCATATCTGGGGCAAGACCGAGGCGATCGATTATCTCAGAAGCGGACGGGATCAAGCTACCAACAAGCCCGGATTGGGGTATGGGTATTCCAATTCCAACTATACGCTCCTTGGCCTCATCATCGAGAAAGTGACCGGTCACGATGCGGTGCTCGAAATCCACGAGCGTCTGCTCAGGCCGCGCGGGCTGACGGATATTCGTTTTGAGGGATTTGAAGCGGTCGATGCTGCGCGGGTGCCGTCCCGCTACCATTTTGGTACCACCGACTTCGTACGCGACGCGGGCCTGCACCCGTCCTTTCGCCGCATCGGCGGGCCGCTCATCGACGTGTCACGTTCGAACCTATCGACCGAATGGACGGCGGGAGCGATCCTAGCGACGGCCCGCGATCTAGCGCTCTTCGTGCGAGATCTGCGCGACGGTCACGTCGTGAGTGTGGCGGCCCTTCAGCGCATGACCTCCTTCAGACCCACCGACGACCGCGACGAGGATATGGGCCAAGGTCTCGCGCTCGATCGGTACGGTCGGGAACAGCTCATCGGCTACACGGGCAACGTGCTCGGATTTGGCGCGGCCGTCGGTTGGATCCCAGGCGAAGATGTCGTGATTGCCGTCCTGACCAATGTCGGAGCTATGCATGCCGGCAACACCGCGTACTATCCCGAAAAGCTACTGAAAACCTCGCACGTCATCGCCGCGGCGCGCGCGGTAGCACGCGAACGCACGCCGTTCCAATTGATCAGGGCGGGCAAATCTGGAAATGACTCATCGCGGCAATAGATCTATTTTACCTAGCGCAGAAGAGAAGGCCGTGATGCACGCGGAGTCTCCACGGACGCGGAGAAGCGATATTTTTGCTTCGGTAAATGTGGTGGTGCCGTTATGACAGTCCGGTTCACGTACCGCGAGAATGTGATTCGGGTTATCGGCGCGGGATATTGGACACGAGGATTGCGCATTTATGAAAAAGCCAACCAAATATACAAGTGAGCCGCTGGGCCGCCTGCGCGTCGTTGAGGATTTTCTTCCTCCTCCGAGCGAGTTGGTATTTCGGGAGGACATCGAGAAGGTCACGATCGCGCTTTCCAAACGCAGCGTTGATTTCTTAAAGCGGGAGGCGCGATTGCACGGTACGCACTATCAGCGGATGATTCGAGCGCTTCTGGATCGTTATGCTGAGGCCCACGGAACGGGCAAGAGGGCGAAGACGCGTGGGTAATTGGATCAAGATCCGGGCCGCCGGGGCGACCATGACAAGATACGTTATCCGCGAAGCCACCGTAGGCGATGCCGCCACGATCGCTGGGCACCGTGTCAGCATGTTTCGCGATATGGGCCAGGTACCTTCAGATGCGCTTGCTGCCGAATTACTGGAGAGATCAACCTTGGCGCTCGACGCGTTTTTGCGTGAGGGCTCCTATGTTGGTTGGTTTGCAGTCGACGAAAGCTGTCGGGTTTTAGCCGGCGTCGGCGCGCACGTTAAGCCGCAGCTGCCACGTATTTCGCATGACGGGGTCGCGGTCGTTACTACGGCGGTTCCGTTGGTCGTGAACGTCTATACCGAACCGCAATTGCGTGGGCAGGGCATCGCACGAGCGCTGATGACTACGCTCATGAAGTGGGCTACATCTCGTGGTTTTGACCGCGTGTTCCTGCATGCGTCCGAATTCGGCCGCCCCCTATATCAGTCACTCGGCTTCGTGCCATCGAATGAGATGCGCTGGTCACCAAAGCGGGAGGATCATGCAAGATAAATATGGAATAGAACACGGTTCCTCATATCCGCTCTTTGCGCTCCGCCGCCTGCTCGAGCTCGATAAGTCGATAGATCTCCTCTCGGTGAACGCCGACGTCGCGAGGCGCATCGACGCCGATGGGAACCTGGTTGCCGTACATGCTGAGGATCGTGAGGGTGATATTCGGGCCGATCATGATTTTTTCGCCGATGCGGCGCGTCATGACTAACATAGTGTGTGCTCCTTGCCTCTATCCCCTTCGGCGGCTATACCGGAAGTAAGGGAACAGAAATCGGTGTTTGGCTGGACCCCGGCGGGGCCCTGATGTTGGTTCATGATGGGTAACGTTTTGCATATCTTTGTCGCGCCGAGCCGTGGGGCTCCGATGGAGCCGCGAAACTCGGTCACGGCGATCGCGGATACCGGGCTCGCGGGCGACCGATATGCAATTTCGGCCAATCGTCGCGGGGCCGATTACCAGCTCACCTTAGTAGAGATCGAGAATATCGAGGCGTTTGCTCGGTCGGTGAGCCGGCCGTTTACACCTGACAAACCGCGTCGAAATGTGGTGACTCAGGGCGTTGCGCTCAATGATTTGTGCGGGAAGCAATTTCGGGTGGGTGAGGTAGTGCTCGAGGGTATCGAGTTGTGTGAGCCCTGCTCGCTATTCGCACAGAGAGCCGGTCGGGAAGTGCTCAGGCACTTCCTCCACCGGGGTGGACTCAGGACGCGCATCGTCGAGGGCGGGGAGATTCGGGTGGGGGATGCGGTAGAACAAGTCGTTTAGCTCTTCGGACCGCGGGCCTTACTACCCTGCCGGCAATCCCGGAAACTCTCCTGTAGCGGCAAACGGGAGCCAACTCGATGGGAGAGGGCACGATGGGAGGATTCCTCGGAGGCGGAACCTAACCCGCCGGCGCACCCCGCCTTTTTGAGTTACGCGTCGGCCGAGGCGGCGACAGCCGACAAAATATGTGAGTTTCTCGAGAGCCACAGCGTGTCCTGCTGGATGGCGCCGCGGGACGTACGGCCGGGCGCTCAGTACGCCGACGGAGGCGGCCGTTCGATACACCGACGAGCTTCGATGCCCGCAACTTCGAGCTCCGGGATCGATGGCAAGCAGCCGAGGACCTGCTCGTCGACTTGCGATTCAATTACAACACTTCCTCTACGGCTTGCAGGTCGATCAGCAAGCTCTACGAACGGGCCTCGCTGATCGTCACCACCAACTTGTCCTTCGGCGAATGGAGCGCCGTGTTCGGCGATGCCAAGATGACCACCGCGTTGCTTGATCGACTCACGCACCGATGCGAAATCATCGAGACCGGCAACGACAGCTATCGTACCCAGAGAGAAATACATCCACCGCGCGCCGTACGGCACCACTGACAGCCTCCGGCTTCACGCTATCAATCACGCCCAAAAGGACACGTTGCAGGAGTTCCGATTCCAGCAAACTAAGGAGGTGCATGGCAGCGATCTTCGGATCGGCAGTTCGGAGGACCCCGCGCTTCATTACCTTTCTTAAGAATTCAGCGACCTTCTTCTCGATGGGAACGGTCGCTTGCTCGAATGACAGTTTCCCGATGTCGGAGTGCCGCGATTCGGCAATCGCCAGACGTCTCACGGCAATCGCGTCGGCTGAATAGAGCACGGTCATGAATTTCTGCCCGAAACGCAGCAGCTCCCGCTTCAAATCATCTGCATCTGCGTCCAGTTCACCTATGATCGCCTCTAGCTCAACTTCCTTGGCATGGTGCATGACCTCGAAAAACAGCTTCTCCTTTGAGGGGAAGTAGTTGTAGAGCGTGGCTTTGGAGCCGCCTATCCGCTCACGGATATCCGACATGGACGCGCGATCGAAGCCGACCTCGCGAAAAACTTCGGTAGCAGCTTTGATGATGGCCTGGCGTTTGGATTCAGTTTTGGTCTTCATGGCTTTTTGTGGCGGGTGTATTAACAGAACCGATAGGTCCAGTTTAGCGCGAGGACTCACTCGGAGCAGCGCCCGTTTCTGACCTGAGCGAGGCGTCTCGGTCACAGCTCATGCGGGGGGAGCCTTCGCGGATGGGCATTGGGCCCCGCGGCAACCATTATCGGTGGTGCGGTTAGCGCGTAGGCTCTGAGAAAGGCGGCTACCGCACGTCGGGCCGCGAGCGCAGTCTCCTCCTCATCCGGCGCTCCCTCTCGCACGTGCAGGAGCAACGGTTCGAGGATTTCAGCCTCAAGCAGTGCACCGAGATGATCGGCAGCGAGGTCGGGGTCGTCCCGGCGGAGCAGTCCTGATGCCATGCATAGGTTCAGGAATGATGAGATTTGCGAACGCAACGCGGCGATCTTGTCAAAGAAGAGCTTCCCCGTGCCGGAGCGCGCTGCCTCCGCGATCATCAAGCGACGCACCTCCACCTGTTCCCGTGAGCAAATGAAATTGAGGACGCTCGTGCCAAAGTTTCGAAGCGCGGCCTCCGGATCGCTCCGGGAGGTGTCGAGGTGCCTGAGGGTGTCCGACATGTAGTTCTCCAGAGCCGCCATCATGCATTCGACGAATAGTTCTTCCTTCGAGGGGAAGCGACTGTAGAGGGTCGCCTTCGATCCGCCGACCTGAGAGGTGATGTCCGCCATCGAGGTCCCGTCGAACCCCTGGGCGCGGAATAGTCGATAGGCGCTTTCGAGAATTGCCTGTCGTTTGCTGTCGCTTTTGCTCATAACCGAGTCGCTTCCTGAATAAACCTGTACCACTCGGTACATTTTTGTTGACATCGAGTCAGAAGTCAAGGTACTGTACCGTACGGTTCATTTAAGGAGCTCGAATCCGATGACAACAATCAACAGTCCGCGTCTCGCAGGGCAATGCCGCCCCCTCACTCTGCTTCTAGCCGTTAGCCTCGCCCTCGCCAGTGGCTGCGCGCAAGTTCCCCGGCTCGATCCGCCCCCGGCCATGAAGAAAGTCAATGAGCTCGGGAGCTCGAGCTCGTTCGCGGCCCCCTCGACGGCCTGGCCGGGCAACGAGTGGTGGCGCGGCTACGGCGACCCGCAGCTCGATGCGCTGATCGAGGAGGCGCTGCACAACGCGCCCGACTTGGACCTTGCCCAGGCACGCCTCAAGGCCGCAGCCGCGCAGGTTCAGGGCGCGGGCGCCACGCGCCTGCCCGAAGTGACGGCGTCCGCCGAGATCGCCGAGGCGAAGCAGAGCTACGACTTCTTGGTTCCCCGGCAGGCCTTGCCAAAGGGCTGGAACGGATATGGATCCGCCACCTTGAACATGTCCTATGAGCTCGACTTCTGGGGCAAGAACAGGGCATCCCTGGCGGCCGCCGTCTCTGAGCAGTGCGCAGCCGAGGTTGAGATCGCACAGACGCGCCTGATCCTCTCGACCTCGGTCGCCTCGGCCTACGCCGGTCTCCTGCATCTCTATACGCTCCGTGACAACGCGGCCGAGACGCTCGCGCTCCGTATGCAGACGGTCGCCCTGTTCCGCCAGCGCCATCAGTTCGGCCTCGAGACGCTCTCGAGCGTGCGACAGGTCGAGGCACGGCAGGCCGCGGCCAAGGGTGATCTCCTGGCGATCGACGAGCGCATCGCTCTGCAGCGGAACGCAATCGCGGCGCTCTTGGGCGCTGGCCCTGATCGGGGCCTTGAAATCACTCGCCCCAAAGTCGCCTGGGTGGGTTCTCAAGGGTTGCCTTCGAACCTGTCCCTCGATCTTCTCGGACGTCGTCCCGACATCGTCGCCGCGCGCCTGCGCACTGAAGCCGCCGCGCACCGCATCGATCAGCGCAAGGCCGGGTTCTACCCGAGCGTCAACCTGCTCGCATTCGCGGGCTTCCAGTCGGTCGGCGTCGCCAACCTCATGAAATCGGCCTCGCAGTCGGGTGCCGCGGGTCCGGCGATCTCACTGCCGATCTTCAACACCGATCGCCTGCAGGGTGAGTTCAAGGGCGCACGCGCGGAGTATGACGCGGCCGTCGCGACCTACAACGGGACGCTCTCGACGGCGCTGCGCGAGGTGGCCGATGCAACCACGAGTCGCAAGTCCCTGGATGAGGAGCTCGCTGCCGCCCGGGCGGCCGTCGCGGCCGCGGCGGAAGCGCAACAAATCGTCAGCTCGCGATACGAGGGCGCGCTCGCCACCTATCTCGATGTTCTGTCGGCGGAAGACTCGCTGATATCAGCGCGCCGTTCCGAGGCTGAACTTGAGACCCGGGCGCTGATTCTCGACGTATCCCTGGTGCGAGCGCTGGGCGGCGGCTTCGCGCCGGACAGCTCGAGCACCGCACGCCATAACCCCCAATCGTAAACATCTTCTTAAGGAGAACTGTCATGGATATGCAAGCTTCAATCCCCCCCGAGTTGACGGCCAATGCGCCGATCGTCAAATCCCGCAAGAAACAGCGCGCCGTGCTGTTCTCGCTCCTCGGCCTCGCCGTGGCGGCTACCGGCGGCGGCGCCTTCGAGTACTGGAAGCTCATCGGTTCCCGCTACGTGAGCACCGACGATGCCTACACTGCTGCCGAGGTGGCCCAGGTCGCCTCCGAGACCGAGGGATCGGTGATGCAGGTGAACGTCGTCGACAGCCAGAATGTAAGGCGCGGCGACATTCTCGTCATGATCGACGACACGGACGCCAACTTGGCTCTACGTCAGGCGCAGGCTGATCTTGCCCGCGCCCAGGCGCAAGTCGTCGCGGCCGTCTCGGACGTCGAGCGCACCAGCATCGACCTGACACGCCGTGAAGCCCTCGTGGCCACGGGCTCGGTCTCGGGGGATGAGCTGACGAACGCCAAAAACCGTGCAAGCAGCGCGCGCGCCGCACTCGATGCCGCTCGGGCGCAAGTCGCTCTGGCCCGCGCGCGGCTCGACAAGTCAAACGTCGACTTAGGTCGCACGGTAATCCGTGCGCCCATCGATGGCGTCATCGCGCGCCGGCAGGTGCAACTCGGTCAGCGCGTCCAGCCCTCCACGCCGCTGCTGTCCGTGGTCCCGGTCGCACAGCTCTATGTCAACGCGAACTTCAAGGAAGTGCAGCTTACCAAGGTTCACGCCGGGCAGAGGGTCGAGCTCAAGTCGGACCTCTATCACGGCAAGGTCGTGTATCACGGCGTCATCGAAGGGTTCGATGGCGGTACCGGTGCAGCGTTTGCCCTGATCCCCGCGCAGAACGCGACCGGCAACTGGATCAAAGTGGTGCAGCGACTCCCGGTGCGCATCCGTTTAAATCCCGATGAGCTCGCCGCCCATCCACTGCGCGTGGGGCTATCGATGGATGCCAAGGTCGACCTCAGCAGCAACTCCTGATCCCACGCAGCAACCTCGAGAAGACCCGCCATGACACACCCTGCCGTTGACTCTAAGGATCCGCCCTCTCTCGAGGGCGGGATGCTCTGGACTGCCGGTATCGTCCTCGCGCTGTCGAATTTCGTCGCGGTGCTCAACATGACGATCGCCAACGTCACCGTGCCAAACATTGCCGGCGCCCTCGGCGCGGGCTCGAGCCAAGGCACGTGGGTTATTACCTCTTATGCCGTTGCCGAGGCCATCACGGTGCCGCTCACGGGGTGGCTCTCCGGCCGGTTCGGCGCCGTGCGACTTTTCTGCATCGCCGTCGTGCTGTTCGGTCTCTGCTCGCTGCTCTGCGGCTTGTCCACATCGCTCCCCATGCTGCTCGGGATGCGAGTTCTGCAAGGGATGGCGGGCGGTCCGCTCATGGCGCTTTCGCAAACGCTGCTGCTGCGGATCTTTCCCAAGAATCAGTCAATGCAGGCGATGGGCCTCTGGGCCATGACGACGCTGCTCGCGCCCGTGGTGGGCCCGGTGTTGGGCGGTTGGCTCTGCGACCAGTACTCTTGGAACTGGGTATTCCTGATCAACGTGCCGATGGCTCTGCTCTTTGGTGCCATTGCCTGGTTCGTACTCAAGCGCTATCACGAGCCGCCGGTTATCAAGCCGGTCGACAAGATCGGCATGCTCCTCTTGATCATATGGGTAGCGGCGTTACAGATCATGCTGGACGAGGGCAAGGATCTCGATTGGTTCTCATCGACCGAGATCCGCGTACTCGCCGTTACTGCCGTTATCGGGTTCGTCTCATTCCTGATTTGGGAGCTCACCGAGGAGTACCCGATCGTCGACCTGCGTGTCTTCCGGCACCGCGGCTTCTCCTCCTGCATGCTGGTGCTCGCCCTAGCATTCGGCGCCTTCTTCGGCATCAACGTGCTGACGCCGCAGTGGCTGGCCTACAACATGGGCTATACCACCACCTGGGCCGGACTCGTGGTAGCGTGGGGCGGACTGCTCTCGGTCGTTTTCTCGCCGATCGCTGCGAAGCTCGCTAACCGGATCGATCCGCGCATTCTCATCTTCATCGGCTGCGCCTGGCTCGGCCTCGACACGTTCTGGCGCGCCTACGCCACCTCCGACATGAGCTACTGGGTGATCGTCATTCCGCTCTTCTTCATGGGGGTCGGCATGCCGCTGTACTACGTGCCCTTAACCGGACTCGCCATGGGCTCGGTCAAGGAGGAAGAGACCGCCTCGGCGGCAGGCCTCATGAACTTCGTGCGCACGATCTCCGGCGCCATCGCCACCTCGCTGGTGACGACCTCCTGGCAGAACCGCACGATCATTGCGCACGCCAAGCTCGCGAACGTCGTCGATCCCACAGGCCAATTAGCTGGCTCGCTCCCCCCGGGCACGACCGGACAGATGGTCCGTGAGATGTTCAACAACCTCGTGACGAGCGAGAGTCTGATGCTCGCGACTAACGGACTGATGATGGTGATCGCAGTCGTCTTCGTCGCCGCGTCGATAGCGATTGTGCTGGCGCCCAAAGCGGCACGCACGGTCGATCCTGCCTCGGTCGGGCATTGATCTCACGGTTGCGCACGAAGGAATAAAGATATGGTCACGACGCAAAGCAAACTCCGCCGCCGCGGACAGTCAAGAGCACTGCGCTGGACGTGCGCGTTAAGCCTCTTGGCTCTGGTGGGATGTGCCCTCCCTCGTCGGGATGCACCACCCGCTCTATTCAGTGCGGCAACTCCCGTGGATTTTCCCGCCGACGTGCGTTTCTTGAGCACGGATCGGGCCAGCGTCGAGGCGAAATCCACAGCCGCTTTGTATCGGTTGAGAAGCTCATCGAAGGACGGAATGCTACGCGCTTTAGTCCTCTCCGGGGGCGGCGCCGGCGGCGCCGGCGGCGCGTTCGGCGCCGGCGCTTTGGTCGGGCTTAGCCGCCGCCAGGAGCGCCCGCAATACGATGTGGTCACAGGCGTCAGCACCGGTGCGCTCATCGCTCCGTTTGCGTTTCTGGGTTCCGAATGGGATTCACAGCTCACCGAAGCCTTCGCAAGCGGGCGAGGTGAGCCGATGAGCGTGCGAGGACTCCTCGCGTTGCCGCTCGGTATCTCGCGCCGCAGCGCTGCGCTCACGGCGCTCGTGGACTACTACGTCACGCCGGATCTCATTCGCGCTGTCGCTCGAGAAGCAGGCACAGGTCGGCTCCTGTGGGTGGCCACGACCGACCTCGACAAGGAAGAAACCGTCATCTGGGACTTAGGCGCCATTGCCATGCGCGGCGGTGAGCCGGCTCGCAAACTATTCCGGGACGTCGTGGTGGCCTCGGCGAGCATTCCGGGGGTGTTCGAACCCGTACTCATCCACGTTCAACAAGGGGAACGGATGTACGACGAGATGCATGTCGATGGAAACGCATCAGCCTCGCTCTTCATCGCGCCCGCTGCCGCCTACTTCTCGCTGCTGGATCAGCCTAGCCTCGACGGTGCGCAGGTGTACGTGTTGATCAACGGACAGATTATTGATGCGCCTGAGACGACCCCTTTCAAGCTGCGGCCGATCGTGGCCCGCACGTTCTCGGTGGCACTGAAGCACATGGCAAGAGCGCAGGTCGTAGCCGTCGATCAGTTCGCCGAGAAGTACCGTATGTCCGTTCAATCGACTTATTTGCCGTTCGACTATCCGAAATACAGCTCGGCTGACTTTCGAGCATCGACGATGCGTCCGCTGTTCGAATATGGCGCGCGATGCGCACAAAGCGGACGTTTATGGACCACCATGGACGAAACGATGGCCACAGTCGCAGCCGCAGCACCGGCCTCGAAACGAACCCCGGTGGATCAGAATGTAGGGTGTCCGTTGAGGGACGTCCCGCTCACGGCTGGGGATGGGCGATGAAGGGAAGTCTCGAGCGGCGCGGGGCTGGCACCAGCATGAGTGCCCCGCTCTCGACCGGATGGCTGCGCGATCACGGTAGCCGCATCATCGCCGCAGGAGTAATCCTGGCGCTCTTATATCTGGGGCGCTCCGTGCTGATACCGCTCGCGCTCGCCATAATGCTGAGCCTGTTGGTGGCGCCGCTCATTCGGGTGCTGCGGCGGCTACGAATCGGCAGAGCCTCTTCAGTGCTCGTCGCGGTTGCGGCACTGACCCTGTCATGCGTGGGTATTGCGGCCGCGCTGGGCACGCAAATCCTGCACATCGCCAAGAGCCTTCCTCAATATGAATCGAATGTACAACGCAAGCTCAAGACCCTCGAGGAAGTAACCGTCGGCCCGATACTAAGCCTCACTAATGAAACGAGTCGCCTTACCAGAATCCAGCAGTCCGCAGAGGCGCCGCCCCCAGTCTCCGACCGTGATGTCGAGCGCTCACCGCCAGCCGCCGCGCCGGGGCAGGCGGTGTTGCAGTCACCGGAACTCCAGTCCCACCCGCTGGGGCTTGCCTGGAAGCTCCTGACAACCGTTTGGCACCCCGTCCAATTCGCAGGCATCGTGCTTCTCGTCCTTATCTTCGTGTTACTTGAACACGAATCACTGCGCGACCGCTTCATCCTCATAGCCGGCGCGACCGACCTACGCACGGCCACTCTCGCGCTCAACGACGCCGGCGACCGACTCTCCAGGTATTTTGTCTCCCAGTTTGCGGTCAACCTCGGTTTCGGGCTCGCCATCGGGATGAGCTTGAGCGCGCTGCACCTCCGGCAGGCCCTGCTTTGCGGAATTCTCGCGGGTGTGATGCGCTTCGTACCCTACGTCGGTGTAGCAATAGCCGCGCTCTTTGCCGCCGTCCTTGCTCTAGCCGTAGATCCAGGATGGTCTTTGGCGCTGAGCGCCTTGGGTGTGTTCATCGTGCTCGACATCGTGGTGGGACAGTTCGTGGAACCACACCTTTATGGTCACGCCACGGGGCTGTCGCCGCTCTCGGTAGTGGTGGGAGCAATATTCTGGAGCTGGCTCTGGGGTCCGGCTGGGCTGATCCTGTCTACGCCAATCACCGTGTGCCTGCTAGTTGCGGGGCGTCACACGAAGGGGCTTGGTGTCCTCGAGTTGCTATTGGGCAATGCGACACTGCTGACGCTACCGCGAAAGTTCCAGCAACAAGAGGCGCTTTCCGAAAATCCCCACGAGATAATCGCCGATGCGCAGGTTTCTCAGCAGGAAGGCATCGCTTTGGTGTAAAGGCAAGACGGTCAGTAATTCAAAGGTACGCTAAGTAAACCGGTTTGCTGAATTCCGGGAATGGTCATCATGATGCCTGCGCGACAGGAAACGGCCGAAGTAGCTCGATTGCGACCTGGCTTCGCAGCCGCACGCTCAGGGCATCCAAGATCTTGGCCGCCCGCTCCAAAGTGATGCCAAAGTATTCGTTGCGCTCATCCCGGGAAACTTGCGTTTCGTGTACTCCCAAACGACGGGCAAGCTCACGCTGCGTGAGGCCTTGGGCAATTCGGGAAGTGATGAGTAGATGACCCAAGCCACGAAGGTTGTCGAGTTCCTCGAATTCTCCGCGTTTTAGGCGTTCGTACGCCTCTACCTCTTCCCTCAACTGTAAGTGGAAGGACGCAAGTGGGTCGATGACGCGCTTGATCTCATCCTCGTTGAGGCCGGTCTCTTTCAGACGCGCACGGTGCTGCTCGAGTCGTTGTGTTTCATCGTCCAATCGCTTCGACGCTTCCTGATACTCAGCTTCGTTGCGGATCATGGCGCGCCTCCGAATTTCAATTTGAAGATGCCACGCGGTCGGCCGTCGCGTCGCGATTGTCTAAAAGCCGACGGGAATTCAAGTTCATGCCCTTGCGGATCGCGAATGCCGCTGAAGAAACCCGCGACATGCGGATACAACTCGACACGGTATCGATGCCACAGTCGTTGGGATGATCTTTCTCTTCCACGAAAGAACCATCGGCAAACACCTCGTGGATCCCCACCTGCCTCGCCGGCGGGCAACAATCCCAGAGCATCGAAAGCGGAAAGAGCGCCCATGTCGGGTAGTATATAACATTTATGTCTAGTATGACCTTTATGTTATTTTTAAGACTATTATGCGATTAATCCATAACTTACGCTCACACGCCAATCCAAGGCGCGCCGGCGACCGCCTGGAACGGGCGCGGGAGCCGTCAATATTGGTGCCACGGTCGATAGTCGCCGCGCTGGCGCTTCGAGCTGAGCCGGGAGGTGGCCTGCCAACACTCTCGCAGTATTTGTTGGACCCACCGTATGCCTACGGAGTGCTTGGGTCCGAGTTCCTTAAGCACCTGCTGTGCGGTGAATTCAGGATGGCGCTCCCAGATCGCACCGATGCGGATTCGAGCAGCGGTGCGCCGATACAGCTGCCACGCCATCCGTCGCAGAGCGGGACTGCGTGTCGCGGCCGCTTCCCGACAGTTCCGTAAGAACGCCCACGCCCGAGCTATGCATATCGAGTGTTCGGGCTTCAGGATCTGCACGACTTCCCGCCCCGTGCAATCGGGGTGCGATCTCCAAAGGGCCTCCACCCGTTCTTGCAACACCTTCCGAGGAACCCGGGATCGACGCCCGCCATGCGAAAGCGCCTGCCCGTTCGACGCACGACTACGCTTGCCGCTGGTTACTGAGGTCGCGCAGGACCTCGAGCGCCTGCAGCAGCTCCGGTCGCGATAGGCGATGCGTGGAATTCAAAGTGCTCAAGCAGCAAGGGGGACGAACTTGCGCACAATAGGCCCGGGAGAGATTGACGTCATCCTAGTCACCGAGCTCACCCCGGTGGGGTCGCTCAATGACCAACGCTAGGATTTTCTTTCGCTCGGCGCGCTCGTCCTTCGGCCGGTGCGGGCAGGGGACGGCAACTCCTTGACGTCCCCTTTTCTCTCGGCGCATCATACGTTTGTATTATTAGTGGTGAGGGACCTGTCCATTCTCACTTTAGCGCTCCCGTTGGGTGGATCTTAAAAACGCTGTTTAAGGCGGGCGCGTGCTGGCTCGAGTCGTTGCTCACTTGCCATGACCAGGGGAGTTTACATGTTGAATGCTCAAGCTTCACAAGCGCCAAATGTACCGCTGCGCCATCCGGATCGACTGTTTATCGGAGGCGAGTGGGTATCGCCCGGAAGCGGAACGAGCATCGAGGTCGTTTCTCCCTCGACGGAAAATGTCTTTGTCCGTGTTGCCGAAGCGGGCGAACAGGACATGAAGCGTGCAATTTCTGCTGCTCGCCTGGCATTTGACTGCGGTCCCTGGCCGCGGATGAGCCACGCCGCCCGAGGAGGTTATTTGCGGCAAATCGCGTCGGCGTTGAGCGAGCGGGTCGCGGATACGAGTCAGATGTGGTCCAGCGAAATGGGAATCGTGCATTCGTTTGCGTATGGCACGACCCAGACTATCCCTGGGATATTCGACTACTACGCTGGTCTCGCGGATACCTTCCCCTTTCAAGAGGCGCACACTCCGACCGCCGGCGGCGAAACGGGCTGGCTGGTTCGTGAACCAGTGGGTGTGGTTGGGGCTATCATTCCATGGAATGTGCCGATCGCACTCATCGCCTACAAAATTGCTCCAGCACTATTGGCGGGCTGCACCATTGTCCTCAAATGCTCGCCGGAAGCACCGACCGCGGGATATGTGATGGCCGAGATCGCCGAGGCGATTGGATTACCCCCCGGAGTTCTTAATGTGGTCACTGCTGACCGAGCGGTTTCCGAGATTCTGGTCCGCCATCCCGACGTGGACAAGATCACGTTCACGGGATCGACGGCGGCCGGCCGGCGAATTGCCTCGCTCTGTGGTGAAAGGATCGCACGCTGCACGCTAGAATTAGGCGGGAAATCAGCGGCCGTGATATTGGATGACTATGATTTGGCCACGGCGGCGGAATCGATTTCAGGCTCTGCAAGACTCCTCAGCGGCCAGGTGTGTTCGTCGCTCACCCGAATCATCGTATCGCGCCATCGACACGATGCGCTCGTGGACGCTTTGAGCATCTCGATGTCCAAAATTCGCGTCGGCGATCCTTTCGACGCGAGGACGGAAATGGGGCCGCTAGCCATGAGTCGTCAACGCGATCGCGTCGAGGGATTGATCGCCAAGGGACGGGAGGAGGGCGCTCAGCTGGCCACCGGCGGCGGCCGCCCCGCCCATCTAGACCAGGGCTTTTATATCGAGCCGACAGTGTTTGGGAATGTAAATAATGACTCGACCATTGCACGGGAGGAGATATTTGGCCCGGTGCTGAGCGTCATTCCGGCGGCGGATGAACAGCAAGCAGTCGAGATTGCGAATGCCACCATTTACGGTCTCAACGCGTCAGTGTTTACCAATGACGGCGATCGCGCCTATGCAGTTGCGCGGCAATTGCGCTCTGGAACCGTAGGTAGAAACTCCTGGCGCACCGATTTTGGCATCGCCTTCGGCGGCTTCAAGCAATCCGGAATCGGCCGCGAAGGAGGCCTCGAAGGACTGCACCCATTCTTAGAGGTCAAGACGATCGTCTTGTAGGCACGAACTGGTTTCCTATCGGGTATTGCCGGCGCAGAACATGAGGTGCCTATAGATGAGCGCGAGCCCTGCCGCAGAGAGGTCGATTCCTCAGCATCTGGTTGTAGATTTCGACGCGTTCCGTCCAGCCGAACCTGGTTCAGATCCTTTCCTGGTGCTGCAGAAGCTCCAGCAAGGACCCGAAATCGTGTGGACTCCACACAATGGCGGACACTGGATCGCCACTCACGGCGAGACAGTCAAGGCGATCATCGATGATCCGGAACGCTTTTCGTCCTCTTCCATCTTGATTGCGACGCCCAATCGCGACCCACTGGTTCCGGCCGAGTACGATCCTCCGCAACACGGACCGCTTCGCAAGCCGCTGATGCTTGCTTTCTTGCCGAAGCACGTCAAACGTTGGGCTCTAGAGGCCCGCGATCTTGCGGTAGCTTTGATTGAAAGCCTCAAACCGCGCGGAGAATGTGAATTCATGAGTGAGTTCGCTGCGCACTTGCCAGTGATCATTTTCCTTCGCATCGTCGCTTTGCCACTAGAAGACCGAGAGAAACTCGTCGCATGGGTAAAACAAGTACTGCAGCGCTCCGACCTCGCTGCACTTGCCGAGGCGCACCAGAAAATCAATCAATATATCGATGCCCTGACAGACGAGAGACTTGCCCATCCGGGGGATGATTTGTTCAGCCAAGCGATCACCGCCGACATCGGCGGACGGCGCATGACGCTGACTGAGGCGCGCGGCCTCGGGCGTACGATGCTCCTTGCGGGTCTAGATACCGTTGCTGCGCTGCTCGGGTGGACGGCACGGTATTTGGCCGAGAATCCGGCCGCCCGCCGCCGAATACTCGATGAGCCGCGGATCATCCCACGCGTCATCGATGAAATGCTGAGACGGTATTCGGTGGCGAACATCGCTCGGGTCGTCCGCGAAGACATGGAATATCGCGGTGTGAGGATGCGTGCCGGCGAGCAGATTTATCTGCCGACTTGCATGCATGGTATTGATAAGAATGTCTTTGCAAATCCTTTGAGCGTTGATTTTGACCGCACCGACAGTCATCAGCATCTGGCATTTGGCAGCGGCATACACCGCTGCGTCGGAGCCCCGTTAGCCCATGCAGAGATGAAAATATTTTTGGAGGAATGGCTTGCACGCATTCCCGATTTCTCCCTCGATCCGAATAACCCGCCCGCCCGGGTGACCGGTATCGTGCACAGCCATGAGACTCTGCGCCTCATCTGGCCTCGGCCGGGCACATGAGGGTGAGCGTTACGCTTGCGAACCCAGCGTCGGAGACGCAATTGACCACACGGTCCACCGATACTTCACGCGGCCAGGGCTCTTTCCGATCGTTTAAGCAATTGCTTCGCAGCTTCGCCCGAAACGACGGGGCGGCCGACCTTGGCAGCAAGTTCACGCGCTGCGACGACGCTCTCGACGTTGCTCATATCGGAACCACCGGCGGTGTCCTCGATGCCTATACGGAGATGGCCTCCGCGCTCGAGCGCGTATTGCGCGATCGGCGTCTCCAGAAGCACGCCAGCCAGACAGCTAACGATCCAAGGCAGGTTCATGCCTTCCATCATTGACAAATAGATATCTAGCGCAGCCTTGGTGGGATGCAGCCCGAAGTTCACGCCGGGCACCCTATGCAGACCGATGGTATAGGGGCCGCCGAAGAACAGCTTGATCATTGAGCCTGCGGGGAACATTCCCGCCAGAGCGTAGGCTCGCGCCCAACGCAGGTTGCCGGGCTCGTAGATGCTGATTGACATAGGTACGTTCGTTTCCCGCGCGAACCGGACCACTTCGGCTGATTGGGCATACGTCAGCCCAGCGACATGGCTGTCGGACGGAAGCCCGTCCTGGTCCAGCTTGCCAACCTGCACGATGGCTGGATCCAGCGGGATCATGCGAAGCAACCCCGCGTCGTGCAGTGGTCGCAGATGCGCATTTTTTTCCCAGATGCCGGTGCCGTTCAGGTAATCGCTATACATGAGCGCGCCGGGAAATGCTTCCAATATCCCTGCCTGAATCCCCACCATCTGACGAATGCCTTCGGCCCGAGGGGCGCTGAAGTCGTGATGGTGGTGAATGATGGCGGTACCCGCCGCTAAGCACGCCCGAGATTCCTCGATCGTCTGTTCCATCGACTGCACGGGCTCCCCGAAACGGAGCGGCGTAATCGCCGTCTCGATGACGACGGGCATTTCAGCCGTATTCGATGTTTGCATTTCGGCCTCCTCTAAATGTCAATGTCGATTAGAAGAATGCGGGAGCTCGCGCGAAGGGGACTAGGTGCGGCAGCATGCGGACGGCGTTCGTCACCTTTTTGGCACGCGCCTCGGTTTGGTGCGCGACTTGGCGCTTTGCGTCAGAGTCACTGGAGTAGTAATGCCGCCGACGACGTAGGGCACCAACTTCTCGATGATCTCATCGGGATTGTTTGAGTCGCTCCGACCTTTCGAAAAAGTCTTGACGCGATCCGCGTGGTCGGCATCATCAAGAATGTGCAGCATGGCGCCGATCGTGAACGTATAGCGCCATACGACTTCATCGCGCGGTAGTTCAGGAAGCGCCTGCGCTAGGGCGTGGATGAAGCGCCGGGCAATCTCATCGTATTGTGCGCGCATCATTTCGGTGAAGACCGCGGGCCTCATCGTGTAGGCAATGTCCAGAATGCGCGAATAGTAGACCCCGTCGCTTTCCTTATCCTTCGCAAAACGAACCGCCGGTTCGATTAGAGCGCGCACGACGCTTTCGACGGATGGGCCCTTCTCTTTAAGGGTGCGCTCGTAAGCGTCGAGTTGGGCCAATCTGCGCTCATTAACCGGGATTGCCAGCCGGTCGAACACGGCTTTGATGAGATCGTCCTTCGATCCGAAATGATAGCCAATCGCGCCGAGATTGGCCTCGGCCGCGCTGGTGAGGTCCCTAATCGAGACCGCATCGAAACCGGATTCTGCAAACATACGCAGGGCAGTTTGAAGCAGCCGTTCCTTGGTTCCTTGATCGTCCGTCTTATTCTTCTGAGCTTTCGCAACTGTGTTCAGCATTTCAGGTGGATCCGCTTTGCGGCGAGGGTCACCGCCACAAAAAGTTAAGTTTTAACGTCGTTTAGCCCGATGGATATGAAAAAACCCGGTATCGCGCTTCGGGAACGCCCATTGAAGGTGCGGTCCAAACAAAGAGCATACGCATGAATACTAGTACTATCCTTCCCGAGAGAACAAACATCCCGCCCGCTTCTACCTATGCGATCTCGTGACAGAGACGCATCGCTTCAGTATAATTCATACGAACGATTAACTCTAATTTATTGAATTCTGAATTCTCTGACGCTTGGCGGTCAAGTGCTCGCTACCAAGTGATCCAAACGCGTCCGGGCGTCTATGCTGCTTTGCAGCTAGGGGCGTGTGTCTGCACCACCCATGGAATCATTGGAGCTCAAGGCGAACACTCATGCAATTCGAGCTGACGGACGAGCAAAGGGCCATCGAGGAATCGGTTAAGCGATTGTGCGGACGATTCGACAAGGCGTATTGGCTCGATATCGGCACGACCGGCGAATTTCCGGCCGAAGTTTTTCGACGAGATGGCGGCCGCTGGTTGGTTAGGTGTCTGCATGCCGGTGGAATATGGTAGGGCCGGCCTTGGCATCGCCGAGGGCGCGCTCGTGATGCGCGCGGTCGCCGAGTCCGGCGGCGGCATAACCGCGGCCTCGGCGATTCATGTGAATATTTTTGGCTTGAATCCCGTCGTTGTGTTCGGCACCCATGAACAAAAGCAACGTATGCTCCCCCCGATACGCGACGGTAAGCAAAAGGCGTGCTTTGCCGTTACCGAGCCTAATACCGGTTTGAACACGACACAGCTGAAGACTCGCGCTGTCGATCACGGTGACCATTATCTCGTGAATGGGGAAAAGGTCTGGATTTCGACGGCTCAGATTGCTGACAAGATCATGCTGCTCGCGCGCACCACCCGACTTGAGGACGTCCGCAAGCCGAGCGAGGGCCTTAGCCTCTTCTACACCGATCTCGATCATTCAGCGATCCGGATTCGAGAAATTAGAAAAATGGGCCGAAAGGCGAGCGACTCGAACGAGCTTTTCATGACCGACTGGAAGATCCCGAAAGATGATCTGATCGGGGAGGAGGGCCATGGATTCGACTACATCTTGCACGGCATGAACCCGGAGCGTGTGATGCTTGCCGCCGAAGCGGTGGGTATCGGCACATTGGCGCTCCAGACCGCGACTGCCTATGCCAAGGAGCGCATTGTCTTTAATCGCCCGATCGGGCAGAACCAGGCCGTTCAGCACCCACTGGCACGATGCTGGATGGAGCTCGAAGCGGCGTGGTTGATGACGCTATCGGCGGCCAACCGTTATGATAAAGGGCTCGAATGCGGAGCGGCAGCTAATGCGGCCAAGTATCTTGCGGCGGAAGCGGGGTATAAAAGCTGCGAAACAGCCGTCATGACGCATGGCGGCTTTGGGTACTCGACCGAGTATCACGTGGAGCGCTACTTGCGAGAAGTCATGATCCCGCGGATCGCACCGATCAGTCCACAGCTCATCTTGTGCTACATCGCCGAGCGAGCGCTGGGGCTGCCGAAGTCATACTGACCAGGCCATGGCACCTGCAGCCGCTTCAGCGCGCAGTTGCGCGCGAAGTTCGTGCTTGGCGATTTTCCCAAGACCCGCTCGCGGCAATTCGTGTACAACACGCACTAAGCGTGGCACTTTGAATTCGGCGAGCTGTCTGCGGCAGGCATCGAGAATCCGCGCTTCGATCTCGACGGGGCCGTTCTTGACGACTACAAAGGCAACGGGTACCTCTACCATCAAGGGGTGGGGGCCTGCGACAACCGCGACTTCCGCGATGCCCGGGACCGCCAAGATGACGCGTTCGATCTCGGAGGCGGCGACGTTTTCGCCACCCACCTTGAGCATATCCTTGGCCCGATCGACAAACGAAATCGCGCCATCCGAATGAACCTTGACCAGGTCGCCAGTTTTAAACCATCCACTGGAATCAAACGCATTCGCCGTCGCGATCTCATCGTGTAGGTAGCTGCAAAAAAGCGATGTCCCAGGAATCCCGCGTACCAAGAGCCCACCCGTTTCATCCGCTTCGACGGCCGATCCATCCTCGCGAACGACCGCGACCTCATATTCGGGAGCGGGGCGCCCGATCGCTCCGGGTCTATTGTCCACGTGAAGATCACCAACAATTGGGTGCGAGACCGTTTCGGTCATTCCCCACCAGCCAATCATCGGTACGCGAAAGTGCGCTTCCAGCGCGTGGCCGCAGATTCCGGTGCCCCATAACCGAAAATGATGCGCTGGGACTTCCGCGGCCGATAGAACGTTGAGGGCGAAGGTAATCTGCGATGCCCACGTACATTTGTGGCGAACCGCCACCTCCCAGAATCGGGACGCCGTAAACCGTGGGAGCAGCACCAAGCTCGCGCCGACCCACAGGCTCGCCAGCACGGAATAGCCCATGGCGTTGATGTGAAAGAGCGGTAAATAGACCAGATGGACATCGGACTCCCTCAAGCCCTCGTGTGTTGCGTTGACCTTGGCGGCCCACAACGCGTTGCTGTGGTTGAAGACCACACCCTTCGGCCGGCCCGTGGCCCCGGAGGTATACTGAACAAAAGCGACACTTCGCGCCGAGCAAGTGGGGGACGCGCTCGAGGACGCCTGCAGCAAAGTATCGAAGCGCCGGTTCTTCTCCGACTGCGGCGAGAAATGATCATCGCTTACCACCCAGATCTCTTTCGCGGTGGGCAGGGCGGCGCTCACCAGACCTTCAAGATTCGGTTGGGTGATCGCGAACTGTGCACCGCTATGGTTGGCCGTGTAGGACAATTCATCGAGAGTCGAACGAGTGTTGGTGCAAACCGCAATCGCGCCAAGGTGGGCACACGCGAACCAGGCCAGCAGATACTCGGGGCGGTTGTCGAGATGAATCAGCACGAAGGTGTTCTCGCCAACACCGCTGCGGTGCAGCCCCGCGGCTACGCGAAGAGTAGCCGCGCTAAAGTCTGCATAGGTCCAAACCTGCGATTCACCGGTGAAGGGCTCCCACGTGAAGAAGGGCTTGGAAGGCCGCGCTTTTGCCTGTACCTGAAGCAGCCAGCCAATCGTACGGCCTGCCCCAAAAGCGGTGTGGGGAGATCTTGGCTGCCGTGCGGTCATATCGCGTGCGGGCGCTACATCGAAAGCTCAGCGGGGGATGGCGTCGATCAAAATGAAGGCGATGACACACGGGGTCTTGCTGCGATTCACCCAAGCATGATTGGTGCCCCGCTGAACGATGCAATCCCCCGGGCAAATTTGCACCTCACCCTGTTCCATGAGCATCGTGCACTCTCCAGAAATGACCACCGTATAGTCGATGCTGTCCGTCTTGTGCATGCTAAAGTGGCGCGACTTATCCTTGTCGGTCGGGCGATTTGCCGATCCCATCGCCGCAAAAGTTGCGGCGGCGTCGATCTTCAAGTCTGCTTCCGGCGGAATTTCAACGACACGGAAAATCGTCCCGCGCGGCGTCGGGTCATGGCGAATGGGACGCAGCGCCGCGTCCTCTGAGCCCGAATTGTCGACTGGTGACTCGTTCGTGACCCAGAGCTCGTTGACAAACGTTCCGGGCCACCCCTCGACCTCGCGCCGATTGGTGCAAGGTCCGATCATAGAGATCTCGGATTCACGTTGGGCGTTGAGCCCCGTGACAATCCGCTTGACCTGAAATCCACGCGTTGACATGTCAATGACCGTCCTTCGGTTTTATGAAAGCTCGGGCAAAAGCGGATTGGTTCGTTTCGTCGGCCACCAGTGAGCGGGTTCGGGTTGGCCAAGCGTGTTGCGCAGCACCCCGAGGCCGGCCACTTCAAGTTCCACGACGTCGCCCGGCTTCAAGCGTCGACCCGGAAGTTCCAGCGTGCAGCCGTTGCCCACCGTGCCCGAGCCGATGACATCGCCCGGTCGAAGATTGTCGCACTGTGAGATGTAAGCCAGCAGTTCTGCGGGTGACCAGATCATGTCGCGCGTATCGCCGACCGTCCACACCTCGCCGTTGACCCTGGCAACCGCTTTCAACTCGCTGATTTTGAAATTCTCAATCCCTCCCAATTCATCCATCGTGGTGATCCAAGGCCCAATGCCACTCGCAAAATCCTTACTTTTGGTGGGCCCTAAGCCAATGGGCATCTCCGTGACAATGACGTCGCGGGCACTGAAGTCGTTGAAGAGGGTGAATCCAAAAATGACCTCTTCCGCTTGCAGTGGTGTCAAGTTGCGCGCTTCGCGGCCGACCACGATGCCGAGCTCGAGTTCATAGTCCATATAGTTGGTATAGCCGGGCCACGGGACCTCTGCGTTGTGGCCGATGATCGTGCTCGGGGAGGTCTTGTAGAACCCGGGAATATGCAGCAAAAATGGACTCATCTTGACTTTGACCACGTGCATGGCGTTCTTGATGTGCACTGGAAATGTCAGACAGTCGCGCAAAACGGGTGGATCTGCCGCCGCTTGCCAGGTGACAGTCGCTAAGGGGTATGAGGCATCAGCACCGCGGCTCGTATCGGCCTCGCGAGCGCTATCCAAGAAGACGTCGCCAAGTCCTATGGCATCGCTCATGCTCGATGGAAACTTGGCATGGGCGAGTCGGTAAGCGCCTGCCCGGGTTGCACCCTTGGCCAATACGCGCACGGCCTCGGCCGACACAAGATCGACCACGCGGTTCTCTTCGAGATGTACAGCGACAATTCGAGTCACGGGTCCGTCGGCCCCCGGAATCGCAATTCTCCCTAATTTCATTCTTATTCCCCTTGCGGAACCGCACCGCGCACCACCCAAAAATCACACATACGTATGATGCTGCCTAGAGGTGCGCGCGTCAAGGTAATGCGTAGCGGCGCACCGACCCAGTCCTCAGACGATCACATGTCGCGCGCGATGATCTCGCGCATGATCTCCGAGCTTCCGCCGTAAATTCGCATCACCCGTGCGTCACGCCATGCGCGAGCAATCGTGTACTCACTCATGAATCCATATCCGCCGTGAAGCTGCAACAGATCATCCAGAATGCGGTTTTGCATTTCAGCGCCCAGCAGCTTCAGCATCGCGGCGCGCACCGGTGTGAGCTCGCCCTGCAAATGCTCGACAAGACACGCGTCTGCGAAACAACGCAGCATTTCCGCCTGCGCGCGTGCATCGGCAAGCTTGAACTTGGTGTTCTGAAAGTCAAAAAGGGATCGGCCGAAAGCGTTGCGTGCGTGGGTGTAGGCAATGGTCAAATCAAGCATTCCCTCGATGGAGGCGATTGCGCGTAGCCCGACGGTCAAGCGCTCCTGGGCGAGTTGATGCATGAGATAGGTAAAGCCGGCATTCTCCTCGCCGAGCCGATTGGCGACCGGAATGTGTACTCGATCAAAAAAAAGTTCGGATGTGTCCTGTGCCAGCAAGCCGATCTTTTCCAGCTTTCGCCCTTTGCTGAAGCCTGCTGCGGCGATAGGCACCAGTATGAGCGAGATTCCCTTGCGGCCAAGCTCAGGAGCAGTTTTGGCCGCCACGATCACGAAGTCGCAGTTAAATCCGTTGGTGATGAAGGTTTTCTGACCATCAAGCACGTAGCCATCACCTTCTCGGTGCGCGCTCGTTTGAATCGCCTTGAGGTCACTGCCTGCACCCGGTTCGGTGAGCGCGAGCGCGGCAATCGCCTCGCCACGCGCCATTTTGGGAAGCCACTCGGCCTTGATCGCCTCGCTGCCGTAATCGAGCAGGTAGTGGGCGACGACATCATTGTGCATTGCGAACCCAAGGCCTGTGGCATTCGCGCGAGCGATTTCTTCTACAATTACGGCCGAGTAGCCAAAATCGCCTCCGGCGCCCCCATACTCCTCGGGCATCGTTGGGCACAGAAATCCGAGCTCACCGGCCTTCAACCAGACCTCGCGGGGTACGACACCTGCCTTTTCCCAATCAGCATGGAACGGCACGACGTAATCGGCCAAGAATCGGTGGAATTGGCTGCGAAACAATTCGTGATCGGACGTTAAAACCGAGCGCTTGATGGCAATGCTCCAGGACGCAATGTCATTCCGCGGCGTATGCTTGGCGGCGGCATCAGCGTGCGACGAATCCCGCGTCGATCACCAACTCCGCACCATTGACGAAGCGCGCTTCGTCGGAAGCCAGATACACGCACCCCCAGGCGATGTCCTCGGGTTGTCCGAGGCGGCCCGTCGGTTGCTGTCCGGACAGCCACGTGCGAGTCGCTTCCGGATCCTCCGATGTATTGATGACGTCTTGAAGCATCGGCGTATCAATCGCGCCGGGATGAATGGAGTTGGCGCGCACGCCCTGGGCGGCGTGCTCAATGGCAGTTGACTTGGTGAGCATACGAACCGCGCCTTTGGACGCACAATACGCTGCAAATCCGGGAACGCCGACGATTCCGTAGGTCGAGGAGATGTTGACGATGGAGCCGCCTTTGCCCTTGACCATCTCGGGGACCGCATGTTTAGTGAGAAAGAATGCACCGCGAGCATTGACTGCCATGATTCGATCCCATGCGGCTTGCGTAAGGTCCACATCGCTTCCCTGGCCCAAGATACCGGCACACGCAACTGCCACATCCAGTCTCCCCCATTTCGCCACCGCACGGGCGACGGCCGCTGAAACCGCGCTTTCATCCAATACATCGGTGCGGACAAATTCCGCTTGATCGCGCCGCTGCACCAGCGCATCGCGCAACCGCGCATCCTTGGTTTCATTGAGGTCGGCGAGTACCACCAGCGCGCCCTCGTCCAAGAACAATCGAGCGGTTGCGGCCCCGATGCCCGAGGTTGCCCCGGTGATGATCGCCACTTTTTTTAGCAGTCGGTTGGCCATGATTCTCCTCTGACAGACCCATGATGCACCGGAGAGTGGGGAGGATGAGGAAACGCGCGGCCGCTGCTGTTTCTTGCGGCTCCCATAAGCCTATCGCTCCCCCAATCCCCCTCGCGGCCGGCGCTTAACCGCGAGTCATTCGAACGTATGATGCGCTGCGACCGATTCTCGGTCAAGGGTCCAAATCGCGGCAGGCTGCCAGTACACAGGTCCATTGACCGATGCATACCAAATCCATACCATCGTATGAATGGATATTCTCACCTCGGCACATTGACGGTTGGCCGAAGGCTTCAGCGATGGCAGTGGGGGACTACGAAAGAAATGGGACAGAACCTTCCATCGGCGACGCCGAGAGTCGCACGGGATTTACGGGTCATCATCATTGGCGGCGGGATCAGCGGGATCGGCGCGGCGGTAAAGCTACTGCAGGCCGGTTTCGACAATGTGACGATCTTTGAGAAGGCAGCATCGGTCGGCGGCACGTGGCGCGAGAATACTTATCCCGGCATAGCGTGCGATATACCGTCGCATCTTTACACCTTTACATTTCTTCCCAATCCGAATTGGAGTCAGATGTTTGCGCCCGGTCGCGAAATTCGCACCTACTTAGAGAAGGTGGCTAATAAATTTGGCTTACGCAATCGAATTAAGTTCAGCAAGGAAGTCGTCAAGGCAATCTACGCCGCAGGGCAATGGCAGATCGAGACGCGTGACGGCGAGCAGATCGCCTGCGATATCCTCATATCAGCGGTCGGCGTGCTGCATGTTCCCAAATATCCGAACATCCCGGGGCTCGACACCTTTGCGGGCCGGACATTTCATAGCTCTCGCTGGGACCACGGCGTCGACTTGAAAGGGAAGCGCGTCGGCATCATCGGTAACGGCTCGAGCTCCGCGCAGATCGTTCCGCAAATCGTCCCGCAGGTGGGTCAGCTCTATGTCTTCCAGCGAACGCCTCAGTGGATTTTCCCGATACCCAATGAGCAGTATCCCATCTGGCGCCGCGCTTTGTGGAAGATGCGCCCGTCATTGACCACTGAGCTTTATCGGACGCTGCTGAAAGCTTCGTATTCGGGTTTTGGCGTTGCGGTGGTCGGCGACCAAGAAGAGCTCGGCAAGCTGCGCGCGGGATGCGAGGGTTATCTCGAATCCGTCCGCGATCCGGAGTTACGGAAAAAGCTGACGCCGAGCTATGAGGTTGCCTGCAAAAGATTGGTGTTTTCGACGCAATTCTACGGCGCCATTCAGAGTCCGAATTGCGAACTGATCACGACAGCGATTGAGCAAGTCGAGCCCACGGGAATACGTACGTCCGACGGTCAATTACAGGAATGCGATGTGCTCATACTCGCCACCGGTTTCCAGGCGCACGTGTTCTGTCGATCGATTCAATTGGCCGGCGAGGAGGGGCTGTCTCTGGATCAGGCATGGGCGCGGGGAGCCGAATCGTTCGAGGCCGTCGGGCTTGCCGGCTTCCCGAACTTCTTTATGGTGGGCGGCCCCTTCTCTACCGTCGGCAACCTCTCGTTTGTGACTTGCGCCGAGCTCGAGGCTGATTACATCGTCAAGTTATTGCAGACACTTGTGCGCGAGAACGCAAAGGCTATCGTACCCACTCCAGCCGCCCAGCAACGCTTCATGGGGGACGTGCGGTCGAGGGGCACGAAGACCGTTTGGGAATCGGGCTGCAATAGCTGGTATCTCGACGAACACGGCCACGTGGCGATTTGGACCAAGACACCCGAAGAGTTCGTCGAAATGATCAAAAGTGGCCCTCGACCGGCGGACTATCGGCTCGTCAACTGATGGCGTTTAAAGCACCGTAGCCATGGCTCGTACACTGGAAGGTAAAGTGATCGCGGTCACTGGAGCTGGCCGGGGCATCGGGCGAGAGATAGCGTTCCCACAACTTGGGTGGTATGCCGAATCAGAACGTCGCGGCCGTCGCCATCATCGGTATGCTCGGCGCTTCGCAGCCGTCCTAGTTTATCCAGAGCTTGTATGAGGAGTCATCTATGCGCGAACTAGTCGGCGGTTGTCTTTGCGGTCAAGTCAGGTATTGGGCTCAAGCAGACCCTGCCTTCGTCGCGGTATGCCACTGCAAGAACTGCCAGAAACAGGCCGGCACGGCCTTTTCCGTCGTCATCGGCGTTCCAAAGTCCGCTTTGTCAATCACGGGCGAGCTTAAAACTTACCTGGATACCGGCGAGAGCGGTCAAGCCGTCGAACGGAATTTCTGCCCCAATTGCGGCTCACCGATTACCTCAAATGCTGCCGTCATGCCGGAGCTCACTATCATCAAATCGGGGTCCCTCGATGACACGAGCTGGCTCAATCCAACGATGCACGTGTACTGTGACAGTGCGCAGTGGTGGACTGCCATCCCCGACAGTGCCACCAAGTTTCCAAGAATGCCCGGCTAGCTCGAGGACGGCTGCATGCTCACACGATCGCTTTTCTTCGCCCCCGCCAACCGACCAGAACTCCTGGAGAAATTTCCCCGCATACCGGCGGACTGCTTCGTTATCGATCTGGAAGATGGCACACCGCCTGCTGAGAAGGTGACCGCACGAAAAATGCTGCCACGATTGATCGATAAATTGCGCTCCTCCGCCGGAGATCTCCGACTTTTTGTTCGGATCAATGCAGCGGGAACAGAGCTGCACGAAGAAGATGTCCGCGCGGCGGTCTCGTGCCCCATAAACGGCATCGTTTTGCCCAAGGTCGAAAATGCGGCTGCCGTGCGATGCGTTGCGGATATATTGGAGCGAACGGATCGACCGCGTGCCGTGATCGGCGGCATCGAGTCGATGATCGGACTGCTACGGGTCGAAGAGCTCGCGGCGTCCGATTGCGGACTTTTGGCGGTTTATTTCGGCGCAGAAGACTTGGCGTCGGAGATGCAGGCCCGAAGAACACCCGCAGGATTGGAAGTACTCTATGGACGCTCACGTACAGTACTTGCTGCGCGGGCGTTTGACATTGAACCGATCGATCAAGCCGTCCTGGAAGTGCGCGACGATGCTCGATTTACAGCCGACGCGCAGCTTGGCCGCGATCTCGGCTACGGCGGCAAGATCTGCCTGCTGCCACGGCAGGTAGCACTGGCGCACCAGGCTTTCTCGCCAAATGCCGAGGAGATCAGCCGGGCAGAGCGGATCGTATCAGGATACGAGGAGGCGATGCGACGAGGGCTCGGCACCATCGACTTGGACGGGCAGATGATCGATGGTCCGTTGTTGAAGCGCGCACACCGCATCCTCGAGGTGGCGGCTCGAGCAAATCGCTAACGAAGTTGCAATTGACAATAAGTAAGTTGAACAATACAATCGTATGAATGATGTTCGCTGACTTCAGAGCTGGTTGAGGTGCGCGAAATTTCCACACTGTCCGGCGTGCCGCATCACATGTGAAACGGCTCGCTGGAAAAGTCGCGATTATCACGGGTGCGGCGCGCGGGCAGGGTGCCCGGGAGGCCGGTCTTTTTGCAGCCGAAGGCGCTCACGTCGTACTCACCGATGTGCTCGAGACCGGGGCCGAAGTGGCGGCGAAACTCGGCGAGTCGGCCGTCTTCCTGCGCCAGGACGTCGCGAATGAAGAGGATTGGTGCGTGGTCGTACAGGCTGCGCTCGCCCGTTTCGGAAAGATCGACGTCCTGATCAACAACGCGGGCATTTTTCACCCTAACTCCATCGCGCAGACATCGGCAGCTGACTTCGACTTGCATTATCGAGTCAATCAGCGGGGCACATTTCTAGGGATGAAATCGGTTGTCGAGACCATGAAAGCCGGCGGCGGCGGGTCAATCGTGAATATCTCATCTCTCGCCGGCCTTCGCGGCTATCCGGACATGATTGCGTATTGCGGCACGAAGTGGGCGATTCGGGGGATGACCAAATCCGCGGCGCGTGAATTGGCGCCATTCCAGATCCGGGTCAACTCGATCCACCCGGGCCTTGTCGATACTCCGATGATGAAGGAGGGCCTGTCCTCCGAGGCTCTCGCGCAATTTGTATCGGCCGTGCCGCTTGGCGGCATGGCCTCGTCAGGCGACGTTGCCGAGGTCGCCGCGTTCCTTGCCTCGGACATGTCGACTTATGTCACTGGCGCAGAGATTACCGTGGATGGCGGTCTGGTCCTGTAGAGCGCCTTGGATAGCCTCGCTCGAATCATATGTCTGCAAAGAACGCGGGGCGGTACCACTTGCTTGACTTGTCGAGACTCCTCAACGATCATACGTACGTACGAATGAAATGACACGCACCATCATTCGTGTGCAAGTAATGTCCGCTTCAGATCTTTAGCGCCGATCACTTGAAGCGTGGATAAGCGGATCTTTCGAGAATAATGAAAGCCGCTTGAGAAGGGGGGGGACGATGGTTAAGCAATTGAGCATGCTTTCGGTCACGTGGCTGTGCTGCGCTTTTAATCCTGTAGGGGCGCAGGTGACTGCACCGGCACAAGGAGACTCCACGCATCAGGATTCGTCGGCGCTTGAAGAGATCGTCGTAACGGCTCGTCGTAGGGAAGAAAACCTGGAAATTGTTCCGGTGGCGATTACCGCAATCGGAGCTGCGCAGATGCGCGAAGAGCAGATTAGAACGGAGGCGGATCTACAGTCCGCCGTACCCGGATTGGTCATCCGGCAAAACCAAAGCCAGACTCTATTCAATTACTCCATTCGTGGACAGTCGGTGGATGCATTTTCCGGCTCGCCGCCGGGGGTTCTGCCTTACATTGATGAAGTTCAGGTTTCCGCCCCAGTTGCGAATTCGTTCTATGACTTGGAGAGCATTCAGGTTCTAAAGGGCCCGCAAGGCACTCTCTTTGGCAGAAACACGACCGGCGGCGCCGTACTGTACGAGACGGCCGCTCCAACGGATAAGTGGGGAGGTTATCTGGACCTCCGCGGCGGTAATGAAGACACTAGAGAATATCAGGCCGCCGTCAACCTACCCATCGTGTCGGACAAGGTACTGCTGCGGCTAGCAGGAGATATCTTGCAGGATCAAGGCTTCCAAAGGAACTTATTCAACAACACCTGGCTCGGTGCCGACGACGCGAAATCCGGGCGCGCCAGCCTTCGGCTGCAACCAACGGATGAGCTGCGCAACGATACGATCTTCCAGTACAGTAGTTTCGGCGGTAACGTCGCCCAGCCGGTGCTATGGTCGGTCAACAAATGCGGCGCCACGAACAACGGCTACAAATTAAATAGTGAGGCGTCATGCCTCTACAATCCTTCCAACCCATTATTTCCAGCCTTTCTCGCGGCACATCCGGGTGCGTATCCCGGCGGACTCGATGCACTTGTGGGCTACCAGCAAGCTCTTGGACCGTATGTGACGGATTCGGACTACCCAAATTCGAACTCCGCGTGGAGCGAGTTCATACTCAACAAGACTCAATACCAAGTGAGTCCCGATTTGCTCGTCAGGAATATCTTCGGCGACACGCACTCCCGGTCCACCATTACCACCGACATCGATGGCACCTCGTATCCAATATTCCAAACCGGCACGCTCAGTAAAATCGGCTATGAGGAGTATCAAACGCAACAGGTGTCGGACGAGATTCAGCTACAAGGTAAAGCGGCTGCCGGTGCGCTGGATTACATCGTCGGTGGGTATTACGCGAAGGAGCTCGATCCAGTTATATTCGATATCTCCTTCTTTGATTTTGCACCGTTCTTCCCGGCGACTCCCGCGCTTTACAACTATGTAACAAGTGACAAGACAACCGCGGCGTTCCAACAAGTGAGCTACCATTTTGGCGATGGGTTCACCCTCACCGAGGGCTACCGGTACACTTGGGAGAAGAATTCAGTCGAGCAATTGCCGGGGAGCATATATTACGGCGCCGCCCAGCAGAATTCGAGTAGTAGCGATCCCAGCTGGAATGTAAGTTTGGAGTACCAGCAATCGCACGACCTCATGCTGTACGCCGCTTCAAGAGGTAGTTGGCGGGCCGGAGGCTTTAACGGAGTTTCGCCGCCTGTCAATGCGCCCGCTTCGTCGGACGGGGATGTCTTTTACCCGGAAACGACGCACGATGTTGAGGTGGGTGAGAAGTTCGCAGGCCTGATCGGGGGCGTGCCTGTCCGGCTGAACACCGCCGCCTACATTCAGTGGGTGGATAATATCCAGCGAGTTGATATCGTCGTGGTCAACGGTAACCTGGCGAGTCTGACCGTGAATGTTCCGCAGGCGACCGTTACGGGCTTCGAATTCGACGGCCAGGCGAAGCCCGTTCATTGGTTGACGATAGGCGGGATGCTCGCTTACGCCGATGCGCGCTTTAACAAGCCTGCAGTGTCACTTTTCGGTACGGAAACTAATTTCGGCCCATATGCTGATACCCCACGATGGGCAGGCAGCCTCTATACGCAGGTGCAGAAGGATTTGCCTGATCGAGCAGGCATGTTGGCACTGCGCGTCGACGGCTACGCCCAGTCAGGGCAGTGGTTCTCGAACCTAGGTAATAGCTACGAACCGAATACCTACATTCCAAGTTACTCGTTATTAAACATGCGTTTGGATTGGCACGATATCTATGGCACGACGGTCACGCCGAGTTTCTATGTGCGCAATATTGCTGATCGCCGCTACTATACGGGTGGGGTTCCTCAAGCCGGAGCTGTCGGGATAAACGATGCCGCTCCCGGGCGCCCGAGAACCTTCGGTTTGGAGGTTCGTTACAGTTTTTGACGACTTATAAATGTTCAAGTAGCAAAGCCCAAGACGCTCAATGCCCGAGCCGCATTATGATGCCAGGACCTACAAAGCGCAGACTAGCGTGGGTTACCTCATCAAGCGCGCGCATTCGATGATGCTCGATGTCCTCGAGCAGGTGTTCGCAGAACAAGGGATCAGCTACATCCAGTATGTGATCCTGACATGGCTGCGCGACGGCATCGCGGTCAATCCAAGGGATATCTGCGTTCAGTTCCGCCACGACAGCGGCGCGCTCACCCGCGTCATCGATCAACTCGCCGAGCGCGGACTGCTCGAGCGGGCGCGTCGGGACCGCGACCGCCGCAAGGTGGAACTGCGGCTCACCGAGGCCGGGCGGAAGACGGTCGAGAGGCTCGTCCCGTTGGTCGTTGAGAAACTCAACTTGACGCTCGCGGATTTTTCGGGCGTAGAGGTGAAGGAGCTGCTGCGGCTTCTCGTTAAGCTCAACACACGCTTACAGTTGACGGTGGATTCGAAAGCGCCGCTCGACGGCAAGATGGCGGCTGGCGGGTGATCTCGTCTCTTGCGGTTGCCGCATTCGCGTTATCGATCGTTTACTTGGGCACAGTTTGCATTCCTGGCTGCGGTCACAGTGCTGCATCGCAAGGCACGTATTACGGAGAGCGTTTTTGAGCATTTTTTAAACTTCGCATAATGTATATTATGTTAAATACAAGATTACCTGCGGCGCGCCCTTAATCGGCACGGGTACTCGGATGCCTCCGGGCGACCTTCTCTATTGGGGACAATTAAGGCTTGCGATTTAAAACAGCCTCGTTGAGGAACGACAGAATTCTTCCCTCAACGTACTCTCCAGTGATCTCTGATAGCTTTAGGTCCTCTTCAGTGTGATGGTGCTTTACTATTACCTGCCCGTGCTTCCATGATGGCTCGAACCGAAGCACGAGCTCGTCGGGGCGGCGACTGCCTCCTCCTGGAACCTGCAACTCAATACCAGTCGTTCCAGCGACAACTCTCGTTTCGCCACGTCCGCCCTCCGAAATTCCACGCACCGGCGGCTTGCTTATCGAGGCGTGGATGCTTCCCAGCTCCAACGCCGCAACAGCTTTTTTGAGCAGCGGTTCCACAACGCTATCGCGGACGTGATTCCATTCATTGTCGAATTGCTGCTCTATTTTAGCCTTCTCTGCCGCACGCGCCTTGGTGGCTTCCTCATTCTTGACTTTCGCTTCAACAATCGCGCTCAATTGCGCCTCGAAATCCTTACCCACCTTGCCTCCTTTTTTCACAGTGCGCGGCGTTTATTCTCGATCTTAACCGCGACGCACGCGGTTCGCAGCATCTCGCTCACCGAGAAACTCTAAGCCGCCTCTCAATGGCTCTTATACCCCGGCGGAGCCGTCGGCGGCACAACTCGCGGATTCACCGTTGGATGAAGTAGGAAGAATGCATTATCCAAAGTGAAAAGCCCAAACGCGATCAAAGCAATCGTTAATTCCCCTGCTGGGGAACACCTTTGAATAAGCTGGCGCATCGACTATGCCGCCCCATCAGGGGTCGCGCCCATTCTCCCAATGCACCGGATTTTCGCCGGTGACGACCCGCCGGCCGACGCAAGCGCGTGCGCCCGACGGTTGACCAACGATCACACGTGAATTTTCACTCGCCGAACTGCAATGAGACTGCTTGCCGCGCTCCCGGGCTGATTGCTCTCAGCCGACTCTGTAGATCGTTACCGGCGGGAGAGTATGTCGATAAGCTGCGACGCGCCTTGTTGGTAGGAATTGACATACGCTGTGTCGCCGGCGGCGGTTGTGTATCGATGCCCTCGTGGGCCAACCGCGCCATTGGACCTTAGGTCAGCCAGCCTAAATGTCTGTGGTCGCTTCCAGGTCGTGCTGCTAATCAGCGTCTCATCGTTGTATTTAACCCAATTGCGCCAAGTAAAAAGCATCCCATAAATGGATAGCAATACCAGTACAAGAATTGCAACCACAAGCATGCCTGCCGGAGCGCGACGGCCTTCTAAGCTTTGCAAAAGCAAAGTTCCGCAGATCAACATCGCCACGCAGAGCGCGACGAAAAGCCAACGGATTTCAGCCGAATACCGGACGATGTGCCATCCATCGACCACCGGTGCAGGTCGACGAGCCCTTTTTGCAAGCCACACGACCAGTAAGAAGGTTAGAGGTAGAGTGAGTAATTGCATCCAGGTCATATGTCAACGTCACTATTCTTCAAACGCATTCGCCACGTCCAGTGTCTCGCACCTCGATGGGGCGCGCGTTCACATAGAAGCGATCATGCGCCAGATTGTAGTTCGCTGATGAATCCACAGTCTAAGCGCAGCTGAGGCAACTCCCAATGCGCCTCTCGAACGCCGGCGTTAAGCGAAACTTAAGTGCGGTTAAGAACCTCGCAACCCGTGCGCTTCTGCGCCTGGCATCCTGGAGGTCTGCACATCAGGTAGATCGAAACGGCAAAGGAGCTCCCATTGCTTAATCTTGACCGCAACCTCGTTCACATCGTCGTTTCAGTTTCGCTAGTTGCTGTTCTCATGGTATCGCCCATCGAGCCTGTCAGAGCCGCAACGCTTCACGCTCGCGCAACGTCTGTTACTGTGCGGTTCCATACCGGGGACCTCGGCACGCCGCAGGGAGTCGCCGGTTTGTACCGGCGTCTACGGGCGGCAGCGGAAGCCGCCTGCGGCCAGCCTGACGACGCACTATTTCTGGAGAAGATGCTCTGGAACCGGTGTGTCGATCAGGCAATCGCAGGGGCGGTCGCCAGCGTGCATAGCGAGAGCTTGGGTGCTTATCGTGGGCATCAGATCGGCGGGCGGAAGCGCCTGTTGCTGGAGGCGCCGGGGCCTCTCGCGGTGCGTGGGCCTGCTGCTCCGTGAAAATGGATTCGCCACGGCGGCCGCCGCCGGGAGTCACATACGTCGGAAGTCCATAGAGCAGAGCGCATATGCGTATCGGATTTGTTGAGTGGCCCGAGGCGCTTGAACCTTGGGGTCCGCCTCCTTCCGCGCTAATCCATCACGAGGGCAGCAGCACAATCTTGCCGCGGACGTGTCCCTGCTCGAGCAGCGAGAAGGCCGCTCGAACGTCACTCAGAGGGAATGTCGCGGCAATCGGTACTTCCAGATCACCCGAAGCGATCAGCGTGGCCAACTCCGCGAGAACGGAAGCGTTTAGCGCCGCGCTACTGCCCTCGGTCTTCGCCCCGTACTCTCGCGCCGCGGCAAAATCGATGATGGTGTCGATCCGGTCCCGAGAAACGCCAAGCTCGACCGCCAGCTTAATGTACCCTCCTCCGTGCGTATCGATGAACGCATCGATCCTTGCATCGCGCAGCCGATCGGCAAGGTCCGCCCCGTACGCCTCCGGCTTGATCCCGTGGGCGGTCAACCACTCGTGATTAGCAGGGCTCGCGATGCCGATCACTTCCGCGCCCGTACGCGTGGCGAGCTGCACGGCGATCGAACCCACGCCGCCCGCGGCGGCTGATACCGCGACGGTGTCGCCCCTCTTGAGGGATACTGCGCGCACTGACGCATACGCGGTGCTGCCGGCGATCGCCAGCGACCCGGCGACCTTCCAAGGTACCTTTGCCGGCTTGATAGTCAGATTCTGCGCCTTCACGACGACGTACTCGGCGTGGCTGGCGCGTTGGTCCGTGAAGCCGATCACTTCGTCGCCAACCGCAAAGCTTTCGACCCCCGGTCCGACGTTCGCCACGATGCCCGCCAGATCGCTGCCCTCGCCCGAAGGGAACGTGGCCGGCCACATGGCGTGCAACAGCCCCTCGCGGATTTTCGCCTCGCCGGGGTTGATCGACGCGGCTTTGACCTTCACCAGCGCCTCGCCACGAGACGGTTCGGGGGTCGGCACATCCGCGACCTGGAGAACCTCGATCCCACCGTACCTGTCGAATCGCACAGCTTTCATGATCTACCTCATTACTCGAGCTGCTCCTCGGGCTGCGCTCCTTATATATACTGTTTATGCATCCAAGTTAAGTCGGCCTGGCTGCCTGTATACGATCGACTGATTTGAGGGAATTCGCTCAAGCCTGTCAGCGGCGTCGCGACCAAACCGTCGAGTGGCGTCCCGTAGCTGTTCGCTCTAGGATGCTGCATGGCGAAAGGACGGGAACCGGTTGATAATCTGCTCGATGCGCTGGTATGGATGCGGCGCAAGGCGAAGAAGCACGCGCCCGTCGACGATCTGGTTGACGCGCTGGTAAAAATGCGGCGTCAGGCGAAGAAGAAGCTGGCCGAACGCAAAATCAAGAAGACAGTGCGCACGAAGTCTGGGCGCACTCCGCGCAAATCACGACGAAAATAGTGGTCAACAATTCGCCACTTCGACATAACCGACTGAAACTGTGTGACGATTGGGTGACTGCGGACCGGTTGCGCACTGGGTTATCCACCGGTATTGGGGATAGGCGGATGGCGTAGCGGCGGCGAGATCAATACGGGAATATCGTATGCAAATGGCAATCCATCCAGTGCGCAGATATGATTTTCCCGCCTGGCTGAAACTCTGGGAAGGCTACAACGCTTTCTACGGCCGGCTTGGAGAGACGGCTCTAGCGTCGGAGGTTACCCGCACGACGTGGTCGCGATTCTTCGACGCCTACGAGCCGGTGCACGCCCTGGTTGCTGAAGAGGCCGGGACGTTGCTCGGGCTTGTGCATTTTCTCTATCACCGAAGCACGACCGATATTGCTCCAGTCTGCTATCTGCAGGATCTCTTCACCGCGCCGGAAGCGCGCGGCAAGGGGATTGGTCGCGCTCTGATACTACGGGTATACGAGCATGCCGAGACCTCGGGAGCTCCGGAGGTGTATTGGCAAACGCACGAGACCAATGTCGGTGCAATGAAGCTGTATGACAAGGTCGCTGCGAAATCGGGTTTCTTGGTTTATTCTCGCACGATCTAATGTCCGCCGCGAGCTTCATGCCCGCACGTTCTTCGATGAGTTGCCCACCCCGGCGCCGTTCCCGTCAACGAAACCAATCGCGGCGTTGCAGGGCTCGCATAAGAGGGCTGCGCGGAGGCCGCGTGCGTACAGCTGCTAAACGCAGCCCTGCGGTTTGAATGTACGCTCGCTGGTCGCGGGATATTGACGCAGGGCTTCGACGGGGCGGACGGGCCTGCACGCGAATTCCCCTCCGCAATTCGGGCATCTTCCATGCAGACGAGTCGTAGCGCACAAGCAGCAAAATGTGCACTCGAACGAACAGATCATCGCTTCGCGCGAGTTCGGAGGCAGGTCGCAGTTGCAGCATTCGCAGTTCGGCTTCATGAGCAGCATGGCGGTTTACCATTTGTCCGATTTCGGGTCGAGGCTGTGTGAAAACAGCGCATCATGGGTGGTTGGCCAGCGACCATAAGGAAAGTCTGCGAGAGAAATGGGGCTGCCTGGCGGGAGCGAAGGCGATGTTCACGCCCGGATCGATGCGACGAGTGGTGCAACCCCGAAGATCTGCATGACTCGCTTCAGATTGTATGCGAGTACGTGCAGGCTCATTTCGGTACTGACTCGCGGTAACGTCCTGGTCAAGAAATGCGTGCTTCCCATCCAAGCCTTCAGAGTCCCGAAGGGATGTTCGACGGTCTGACGGCGGATCCGCGACGCGCGTGGCGTTCGATTCAGACGTCTTTGCATCACCTCGAGCACATCCTCGTGTTCCCATCGGGCGATCCGGCGATAGTCACCCGTAGTGCATCGAGCTTTGAGGGGACATCGCGGGCAGGCAGATGCCCAATACTTGTGCAACGTCAATCCGTGCTCGAAGGTTGTGAAGCGCCAAATGGCGCGCTCGCCCGCAGGGCAACGGTACTCGTCCTTCGAGGAGAGGTACCGAAAGTCGGCCTTGTCGAACAGCCCAGCTGCTTTGTTACCCGATGTTTGCGGCTTCGGTACCATAGTCTTGATGCCAGCTCGCTCGCACTCCAAGATCTCCTCGCCTTTGAAGTAGCCGCGATCGGCAAATGCGGTTAGTGTGGTTGTACCGATCGCATCACGGGCTTGGCCGCACATCGATTTGAGCTGATTGCGATCGTGTCCGTCAGTGGTGACGTCATGCGCGACGATCAGATGATGCTTAGTATCTACAGCCGTCTGTACGTTGTAGCCGACGATACCGGTGCCACGGCCGCTGGTAGCCATCGAACGAGCATCCGGATCGGTTAAGGAGACCTGGCCATCCGGCGTCGCGGCCAGCTGCTTGCCGATCTGTCGAAGTTGGCGCATCTGCTGTTTGACGGTCTTCATCTTCTCTTGGAGATGCTCAACACGCGCTTCGGTCACCAACGACGGATCGCGGTCTGCGCGGTCAAGCTCGGTCATATATCGCCCGATGCTCTCCTCGAGCTGCTGCATCCGCGCCTTGAGCTTACGATCGGTGAAGTTCTTATCGCGATTATTGACGGCCTTGAACTTGCTGCCGTCGATTGCTACAACCGCCTCGGAGAACAACTTCATCTCCCGGCACAGGACGATGAACTCGCGACAGACACTGCGGATTGCCTGGCCGTTGTCCTTGCGAAAGTCCGCGATCGTCTTAAAGTCCGGCGTCAGCCTTCCGGTGAGCCAAATTAACTCCACGTTCCGTTGTGTCTCGCGTTCTAGACGCCGACTCGACTGGATCCGGTTCAGGTAGCCGTAGATGTAGATTTTTAGAAGCGATCCGGGGTGATAACCGGGACGCCCGGTTGCTTCGGGTTCCATCCCATCAAACCCCAGCTCCTTTAGATCCAGTTCATCGACGAATACGTCGATGACCCGCACAGGGTTATCCTCTGCAATATAATCGTCGAGGTGTTCCGGAAACAGCGTGCTCTGACTACGATCTTCGCCTTCGATAAATCGCTTCACCAGTCCCTCCCGCTACTCGGAAGTAGAAGGCTCTACGCTATCAAATTAATCAGCGTTTTCACACAGCCTCGGTCGATTGTAGCCGCCGGAGCGGGTACCGGCGTCCTCGGAGAATTCAAATGGCTCTCGATCATTATGTGACGCTCGGCCGTTCGGGCCTGCGCGTCAGCCCCCTGTGCCTTGGTGCGATGACGTACGGGAGATCATTGCGAAGTCGCACGACAGCACGGTCGCGCGGGTTGCGCTGACCTGGGTCCGGATGCGACGCGATCCATAACGGCGGAACGAGGGTGAACGGTGTCCACGCCCCACCCTCGACATTCGTCCTCCGGAAGACCGAGACGCCCCATTAAGAATTACATATTTTAGTTGCAGTATATTGGGGAAAGTATTGATATTAATATGACTTATCAGTCCGAATCTCATGACGCCAACCAGCTCACGGCACCCGGAATTCAAACCGGTCGCCTTCATCCGCGCGTGCGGACTCGCTCGCATTCAGGGCGACGTCGTACAGTCCCGATGTCAGCGCGGCCGAATACAGGAATATGGTCACGTAGCCGTCGGGTCCCAACGCGACCGAGTCAAGCGTCCCCACCGTCGCATGCCCGGCGCTCGCACCCGAGGGCTCCACGGTCAACCGATACTTGCCGCTGGCGCCGTGCACCGAGGGTACGAGCTTGAGCTCGATCGCGCGCCGCACTCTGAGTTGCGCGATCTCGAGTGCCCCGCGTCGATCGCGTGCAGATGACCTACCTGCCCGGCGCGGTTCTCAATGCAACTGGCCCCAACGGCGACCTCGTGTACGTCCACTTCAGCTTCGCCGATACCAACGGCGGGTTCGTCCCGAACGAGGATGGCGGCGGGACCGGTCCGCCACACTGATCCGCTGACCAGCCGCGTGGGATAGATCGCCGCGTCGCGACAGATACTCATATGGCGACCGCGCGCCGTAGGGGAGCACTCGAGTGATCATCGCGGCAATTGCCGTCAAACAACAACCCGTTCGTCGGCGCCGCCTCCGATGGCGGAGGCGGCCGATGAAGGCAACATTGAGTCGGCTCCGGCAACCTGCGGCTCTTTCGGCGGGTGGCTCACCACGGACGTGACCCCCGTCTTTTTCCTCGGCGTCGGCTAGTGGAGTCGAGGTACGCTGCGTGGCGCCGTTACTTCTCTTTTATCCCGGCTGCAATGCGGTCACCGAGATCTTTGTCGACCTTGCGCCAATACTCGAAGGCCCGCCCGAGCACGGGTTCGGAAACCCCGTCCTTGAGGTGTCCGACGATATTGCTCACGAGGCGTGCGCGCGCCGCGTCATCGAGTACGCGACGTACCATGGTGCCGGCCTGACCGAAGTCATCATCCTCGGGGCGCAGGGTGTACGCCTTGCGCACCATGTCGCCGTCGGCGGACCAGAGGCCCGCTGCGTCCGTGCGCTCCGGGTCGGCTTTGGGTCCGCCGTAGGAGTTCGGCGCGTAGACCGGATCCGACACGTTCTGAACCCGCATGGGGCCGTCCTTGCTGTAGCTGTGCACGGGTGATTTCGGTCGGTTCACGGGGATTTGCTTGTAGTTGACGCCGAGCCGAGCGCGGTGCGCATCGGAATAGGAGAACCCGCGGGCCAGCAGCATCTTGTCCGGACTCAGTCCGATACCAGGCACCAGATTATTGGGCTCGAAGGCCGCCTGCTCGATCTCGGTGTGGAAATCCGCGATGTTGCGGTCCAGCGTCAGCTTGCCCACTTCGATCAGGGGATAGTCTGTGTGCGGCCACACCTTGGTGAGGTCGAACGGATTGAAACGATAGGTCTTGGCGTCCGCAAACGGCATGATCTGCATCTTCAGCGTCCAGCGCGGGAATTCACCCTTCTTGATCGAGCTAAACAAATCTCGCCGATGATAATCGCCGTCCGCCCCGGCCAGACGGTCCGCGTCGGCCTGCGTCAGGAAATCAACGCCCTGATCGGTCTTGAAGTGATACTTCACCCAAAATTTCGCACCCTGTGCATTGACCCACATATACGTATGGCTCGAATAGCCGTTCATATGACGCCAGCTTTTGGGGATGCCTCGATCACCCATGAGCCACGTCACCTGATGCGCCGACTCGGGCGACAACGTCCAGAAGTCCCACTGCATGTCGTGGTCGCGCAGGTCGCTGTCCGCGCGGCGCTTCTGCGAGCGGATAAAATGCTGGAACTTCAAGGGATCTCGAATGAAAAAGACCGGCGTGTTGTTGCCGACCATGTCATAGATGCCCTCGCTCGTATAGAACTTCAGGGCGAAGCCGCGCGGGTCGCGCCAGGTGTCGGGACTCCCCCGCTCACCGGCCACCGTCGAGAAGCGGATCAAGGTCTCGGTCTTGGCGCCCGGCTGGAAAACGGCGGCCCGCGTGTAGCGCCTCACGTCTTGGGTGACCTCGAAATGTCCGAAGGCGCCGCCCCCCTTCGCGTGCGGCTGACGCTCCGGGATGCGTTCGCGATTGAAGTTGGCCATCTGCTCGATCAAGTAATGATCGTTCAGCACGATGGGACCATCCGCACCAATAGTGAGTGAATGTTCGTCGCTCGCGACCGGTGCGCCGGCGTCGGTCGTGGTAGGGTTTGTCGATTCAGTCATGCGGTGCTCCGACTCGTTGAGCCGTGTATGCTCGATCTATTGGCGGCATAATCTTGTACCCGCCTGCGCGAAATTGCCAATTTCTGTTGGGATATCGCCCGACCCGCGCACGCCGACTTCCGGCGCATTTGGCGCCAATTTAGAGCAATCTGCGTTAAGCGCACGCAAGCGCAAACGGTTCACGCAGAGTAGTTTCATCCAGCGAGTTATCCGGCCCCGGGCCGATTCGATTGACCATCGACCTTGACTGACCCGCCGACGAACGAGGAGTGGAAGGGGAATGAAAGACCAAACCGCGATTGCATCGGCTGCGGCCCGAGTGGGAGATCTAGTGATGCGGGCGATGGTATTCTTTGAGTCGAATCGTGAGGTGGCCTGGCGCTGCTTGAGAGATGCGTCGACCCTCCTCGGCGGGGAGTCCAAAGCGATTGGCATTGATACGCCGCGGTTGCAAAGCATTTTGCGGCCCGGCGGTCTCGCCGCTTGGCAAGCCAACCGGGCCCTCGAGTACATAGAGGACAATCTTGGATCGAAAGTGGCGATTCAAGAAATTGCAGACTGCGTGGCCTTGAGCAAAAGTCATTTTTCGCGAGCATTCAGACAGAGCTTTGGCTCCGCACCCATGGCGTATGTCGCCGCGCGAAGAGTCGAGCGCGCCAAGCTCATGATGACATCCACACGGCAGAGGCTGACGGACGTTGCGCTGACATGCGGATTCTCGGACCAGTCGCATTTGACCAGGTCCTTTCGCCGCGCCGTCGGTATCAGCCCGGCGCGCTGGCGTCGCATATCGCTACGCAGCTCGGAGGCTCTCGTCTACGTCGACCGTGGACGCGCTAAAGGAAATGTCGCCGCCGCCACGATCTGATAGGCTCGCTGCGATCACCGTTTTTTGCGCCGCAGTCCGTCCATCAGGAGGTCGATAAGCCGCCGCGCGCTCGCCTCCCACGCCTCGTCGGGGTTGCCATAGCTCACACCGACCATCGCGCGCAACAAGTCAGATGGGGCGATGTCTTTGCGCACCTCTCCACTTTCGGCAGCGCGTTTCACAAGGGTCGTCATCGCGCGCGAGATCAGTTCCGCCGAGTTTGCACGGAGCGCGGACGTCGCGCCTGCCGCCGCCCCCAGCGATGGTGCAATCAGCCGCTTGGTGGCGATGTAATCGACGAATAGGTGCATCCACTTATGCAGCGCTTCGCCCGGCGGCGATGATTTTAGTAGTTGTGGGACGGCTTCCGCCAACTGTTCGACCTCGCGGCGGTAAACCGCTTCGACAACCGCCTCTCTACTCGGGAAATGGCGATAGAGTGTGCCGATTCCGACGCAGGCGCGACGCGCAATCTCCTCCAGGCTGACGTTTAGCCCGACATCTGCAAACGCCGCCTTGGCAGTGTCGATCAATAATTGTCGATTCCGGGCGCTGTCGGCGCGAGGTTTGCGCGCTTGCGCAAGGGGCTTTCGTTTCACTTGTAACCGCTCCTCCCGAGGAAAGCACTTGCAAAGCGGAGGAGCCCTCCGTATATTAAGCGGAGGCTCCCTCCACTTCCCATTAAACCACCTTACATGGTGCAGCGGTAGGGCGAACCGAAAACACCGAGGAGTGACCATCATGACCCACTCATTTGGACCCACATCGACCACGAATGAGGTACTGCAGGGCATTGACCTGACCGGAAGGCGGGTGCTCGTCACCGGTGTTTCCGCGGGGCTCGGCGTCGAAACGGCGCGCGCGCTGGCGGCACATGGGGCGGAAGTCGTGGGAGCCGCACGTGATCTCTCGAAGGCGCAGGAGGCTACCGAGGCGGTTCGCTCTCAGGCCGCACGCGGAGGCTCTCTGCAGCTCGTTCAACTCGATCTGGCATCGCTCGAAAGCGTCCGCCGGTGCGCCGATGGATTGCTTGCCGCCGGCAAACCGTTCGACGTGATCGTTGCCAATGCCGGCGTCATGGCATGCCCCAAAGGTATGACGGTCGACGGGTTTGAAACGCAGCTCGGCACCAACCACCTCGGACACTTCGTTCTGGTGAATCGCATCGCCTCGCTCCTACGGCGAGGTTCACGACTCGTGAATCTCTCCTCGGCGGGCCACCGATATTCCGACGTCGATCTTGACGATCCGAACTTCGAGCGCTCCCCCTACGCCGAATTCATTGCCTATGGCCGCTCCAAGACCGCGAACGTGCTGCTTGCGGTCGAATTCGACCGCCGCCACAGGGCACGAGGCATCCGAGCGACGGCGGTGCACCCGGGGACCATTCATACGGAGCTTACTCGCCACATGGCGCCCGGCGCACTGGAGAAATTGATCGCGGAGATCAACGCCAGCCAACCCAAGGGCACTGCGCCCTTTAGCTGGAAGAGTATTCCGCAAGGTGCGGCTACGTCGGTGTGGGCGGCCTGCGTCGCCGACGCCGAGGCGACTGGGGGTCGCTATTGTGAAGATTGCCACGTTGCCGAGGTCGCTTCAGCTCCTGGGCTGCGTTCCGGAGTGCAGCCTTACGCGCTCGATCCCGACCGCGCACAGGCGCTGTGGAAGAAGAGCGAAGAGTGGGTCGGTGAACGCTTTGGCGGGATCTGAGCAACAACCCGAGGAGATATCATGATCAGGACATCTAACACGGACCGGGCAGAGCCCAGAGCAGCCGACCTGCTCATCCCGGTCATCCGAACGGCGGCGACCATCGGCTTCGCCATCGCGCCGTGCTCGCTCGGCTTCGTCATCATCGCGGTCTCCGAACAGTTGATTCGGTCGATCATGGTGGGCGATGACCCTGAAATGCTCGTGAGCGACCTGCAGAATCAGTTTCCGAGCGATGCGCTCGAGGTCATCGAGGAAGATCATGCCGGTTTAGTCTCGAAGGTCGTTGACCTGATCGAGCATCCCGCCCGGGTCCTGGAACTGCCTCTCGAAGCCGACGGCATTCGCTCGCATGTTCTGAATGCGATACAACAAGTGCCTGCCGGCACCTTCTCGCGCGAGGATCATTCATATGCCAAGTAAGGTCTGGTTCATAACGGGTACGTCCAGAGGGTTCGGACGAGTTTGGGCGGAGGCGGCCCTGGCGCGCGGCGATCGGGTCGCCGCCACGGCACGCGACGTCGAGACGCTCGCCCCGCTCGTGGAGCGATACGGCGATCTCGTAGCGCCGCTCACGTTGGATGTCACCGACAAAGCCGCGGCCGCTGCCGCGATTGCGTTTGCACATGAGCGCTTCGGCAGGCTCGACGTGGTAGTCAACAACGCGGGCTACGGGCTCTTCGGCACGATCGAAGAGGTCAGCGAATCGGAAGCAAGGGCGCAACTCGAAACGAATCTGTTCGGCGCGCTCTGGGTGACCCAAGCCGCTTTGCCGTTCATGCGCGCCCAGGGCTCTGGACATATCATCCAGGTATCTTCCATCGGCGGGGTCAACGCGTTCCCTACCGTGGGTCTTTATCATGCATCGAAGTGGGGTCTCGAGGGTTTTAGCCAATCTCTCGCCGCCGAAGTGGGCGGCTTCGGGATCAAGGTGACCATCGTCGAGCCCGGCGGTTTTGCCACCGACTGGGGCGGGGCCTCGGCGAAGCGCGCGGCACCCATGAGGGTCTACGACGGCGCTCGTGCGGCGATCGCGGCGGTTCGAGGCAGCTCCCGACCGGGCGATCCGGATGCGACGGGCCCCGCCATCCTAAAGGTGGTCGATGCAAAGCATCCTCCGCTTCGAGTCTTCTTCGGCTCGAGCGGTTTGCCGATGACCAAAGCGGAATACGCTCGGCGAATCGAAACCTGGGAGAAGTGGAGCGACGTGTCGATAGAGGCCCAGGGCAACTAGGCGGCCGCCGTTTGGTTCCTGACTCTCGGGAGCACTTCCTTGCCGTAGAACTCGATGACCTTCTGCTGATCCGATTGTCCTGAATGGATGTTGACGATGGTGACACCGCTGTCGAAGAGCCTCTGGATCGTTTGCACGTGCGCGTCCGGATTGGAACTGACGGTCCAATCGCCAAAGACCTTCGGCAATGGCAGTTCCGTTTGAGCGCGCTGTTCGATCTGTGCCGGGTCCGGAATGTTCTGGTATCCCTTGAACGCTTTGGGAATGAAGTTCCATAGTTTGGCTGCCGCCTGCGCCTCACTCTGATCGCCCACGACCACGAATGCTTCGACGAGCACGGGCATTGCGCCCGGATCTTTTCCGGCGGAGCGGGCTCCGCTTTCCCATTCCCCCTTGTGCTGCTTCCAGGTTTGCGGATCGGTGATCAGGCCGTCACCGTGCTCGCCCGCTAGCTTCATCGCCTTCGGGCCGTTCGCGGCCAATAGTAACGGAATCGGTTGAGGTGGTGGATCGTAGAGCTTGCCGTCGACCTTGTAGTGCGCACCCTGGTGGCGCAGCGGTAGTCCCGTCCAGAGTTGGCGGATGATCGTGACGGCCTCGATGAGTCGGTCCCAGCGCTCGCGCCACTTTGGCCATTCACCGGTCGCGGCCTGTTCGTTCAGCGCCTCCCCGGACCCGAGTCCAAGGAAAATGCGGCCAGGGTAGAGCAGGCTCAAAGTCGCGAACGCCTCCGCCACGACGGCCGGGTTGTATCGCAATGTCGGACACGTGACGGTCGGTCCCATCCAGATGCGCTGAGTTCGCTGCCCCAGGGCACCCAGCGTCACCCAGGCCTCTCCGGCGTGGCGCTCGTTCGCTTGCCAGGGTTGGAAATGATCGCTGGTAGCCACGAGATCGAATCCGGCGCTTTCCGCCGCAGCTCCGAGGCGTATCAGTTCGGGAACCGGAAACTGCTCGTGGGCGAGCATGAAGGAAACCATACGCTTGGACAGCGGGCCTGAACGACTCGTTGCCCCCAGGGGCGCCGCTGCTGTCAAGGTGCCGCCGGCGCTGCCCCCTTGTGCTGCCGCTACATTCGCGGCCGGAAGGCCGGCGCAGACGGCGCTTAGCAGAGCAGACTTCAACACCTGGCGTCGGGAAGCGCCGGCGAAGTCCCTCTCAAGCAAGATCGAGCTCAACATGGCGTATTCTCCTATGAAGGGGAAGCCTGCTCTATCCCAGGCAGGCAGAGCTGTAGGATCTGGCCGCGAACGTCACGGGGAGCAGCGGCCGCTCGGTGTGATATCTGCTCCTACTGGCGGCCGTGAATCGGCGCAGACGCAGAAAACCAAAAAGGGGTGCGAATGGACGCAGACGCTGTCTTGGAACGACGTGCCTACCGAAAAGCCTCTCTGCGTATCCTCCCGCTCATCGCGTTGGGCTATGGCGCCGCTTACATCGATCGCGTGAACATCAGTTTCGCTTCCCTGCAGATGAACCGCGACTTGAAATTCAGCGCGACAGTCTATGGATTTGGCGCAGGTCTCTTCTTTCTGAGCTACGCCGCTTGCGAGGTGCCGTCGAATTTGCTGCTCTACCGATTCGGTGCCCGACGCTGGCTGGCCCGGATCATGGTGACCTGGGGCTTGGTGGCGATGGCGATGGTCTTCGTGCGAACTCCCACGCAGTTTTACATCGCCCGCTTCTTACTTGGCATCGCAGAAGCCGGGTTCTTTCCGGGGGTGATCTTCTATCTGACACAATGGTTCCCGCCGGAGTTGCGGGCCCGCAGCGTCACACGCTTTTACATCGCGTGGCCGCTGAGCTCGGCGGTTATGGGGGCTCTGGCCGGTGCGCTAATGGGCCTCGATGGTCATCTGGGTCTCAGCGGTTGGCAATGGCTGTTCGCCGTCGAGGGTCTCCCCGCCGTGGTTCTCGGTGTGGTCTTTTTCATGCTGCTGCCGGACGGCCCCGCGACCGCCCGCTGGCTCACGGAGCCGGAGCGGCGTGCGGTCCTCAAACGCCAAGCCGATACCGCGACGGCTGCGCATGGCCATTCGGGATCGATCGGCGTCGCCCTCGCAGATGCGCGCGTGTGGCTGCTCGGTGGATGGATGTTTTGCATGCTTGGCAGCAGCTATGCCTATAGTTTTTCGGCTCCCGCGATCGTCCAAAGACTCTATGGCTGGAGTATCGCCACTACCGGATTTGTCATCGCGGCTATGTTCCTCTTAGGTGCCGCCGCCATGCTGGTCAACGGAATTCTCTCCGATCGAGCTCGCGATCCTTTCCGCCACTTGCTGCCCGGCTGTTTCATGATGTCCGGCGGTTTCCTGATGCTTGCGCTAGCGCCCATTCCAGGCCTCGCATTGGTCGGCCTGCTGGTCATTATCACCGGCCACATGTCGCTGCAAGGACCGCTCTGGACCATTTCGACCAGCTTTCTCCACGGTCGCACTGCGGCCGCGGGTATCGCTGCCATGAACACCATCGGCATCCTCGGTGGTTTTGTCGGTCCTTATTGGATGGGCATCGCCAAAGACCTGACCGGCAATGACCAACGCGGGCTCACCATCATGGCGATTCCGATGCTCATTGCCGCCGGTATCACACTGCACCTGCGGCGTCGTTCACAGCGGACCTATTCGCACTCACCGACGGCGGCCCCCGCCGACGTCTAGCTACGCCGTCTCCCGCAGGGACCGGCGCTCGCGGCGAGTCACCGTCGCGCGCACGCGCTGCGCGTTCGATGCTCGTCTCCCGCGGCCGTGGCAGGTTACCCGCATATAAAGCTGGCATCCGGATTCGAGCACGCGGCCAAGGCGCGCAGGGTTCCTCGCCCGTAATTCGCTCGCCCCCTCGCAAGAGACATTTGGTATGGTGCACGGCGGATGGGGGAGGAAACCGGATGTCTCGCAACACCGCGCTAGTCGTCACCGCCGCTGCGCTTGCCCTCGCCGCGGCGAGTAGCTCAACGCATGCCGCACCCGATGGCCCGCTCGGCGCGGGCGAGGATTGGCCGTCCGTCGGCGGCGCACCCGACGAATCGAGTTATTCGCGGCTCGACCAGATCAACGCGGGCGGCATCCGCAATCTCGGTCTCGCCTGGTCCCTCGACCTGCCCGGGGAAGTCTCGCTGGAGGCAACGCCCCTCGAGGTGAACGGCACGCTCTACTTCACCGGCAGTCTCGCCAAGGCTTATGCCGTGGACGCGAAGACCGGCGCGCTGAAGTGGACCTACGACCCGCAGGTCTGGAAACACAATCCGGACAAGATGCATTTCTCGTTCGGCGCCAACCGCGGCATGGCTTACGAGAACGGCAGGGTCTTCGCCGCCGCCCTCGACGGACGCCTTTTCGCGCTCGACGCGAAGACCGGCAAGGAGCTCTGGGTCGCAGAGTCGATCCCACCGGGTATGCTCAACGTCAGCACCGGCGCGCCGCGGGTCATGAACGGCAAGGTGATCATCGGCAACGGCGGCGCCGATTTCGGCTCGCGCGGCTTCGTCACCGCGTTCGATGCGAACACCGGCAAGCAGCTGTGGCGTTTCTACATTACGCCTGGCAGCCCCGAACAGAACAAGGCCGACCCGGCCATGGAGGCCGCAGCCAAGACCTGGAGCGCCGATTTCTGGAAGCATACCGGGGGCGGCGGCACCGCGTGGAACGGCATGACTTTCGACCCCGAGCTCGACCGCATCTACATCGGCACGGGCAATTCCGGCCCCTACGACCCGACCCTGCGCGATCCGGGCGGCGGCGATGATCTGTACAACACGAGCATCGTCGCGCTCGATGCGCAGAGCGGAAAGTACATCTGGCACTACCAGGAGAACCCACGCGACTGCTGGGACTACAAGTCGACTCCGAACATCGTCATGGCGACGATCCCGATCGACGGCCAACCACGCAAAGTGCTGTTGCACACGCCGACCAACGGCTTTTTCTATGTGCTCGACCGCAAGAGCGGCAAGCTGCTCAATGAGCCCGGCAAAACCACGGAGATCTCGTGGGCCAAGAACATCGACTGGAAGACCGGCCGCCCGAATGAGTATCCGGACATCCGCTATGAGACCGGCGAGACCAAGCTGTGGCCGGGCAGCGTGGGCGGGCACAATTGGCAGCCGATGAGCTACGATCCGAAGACGCGGCTGGCCTACATTCCTATACAGCAGATCGGCGTGCGCTTCTCGCGCCATGGCGGCTCAGAAAACGGCTTCAACGTCATGGGTCTGTCGGTCGAGCCGATCGTCGAACGTCGGGGCGACGGCTACGGCTACCTCGTCGCCTGGAATCCGGTGACGCAGAAGGAGGCCTGGCGGGTGCAGCATCGCGGCCTGTGGAACGGTGGCACGCTCGCGACGGCGGGCGGCCTCGTGTTCCAGGGCGAGGCCACCGGCGCCTTCACGGCCTACGACGCCAAGACCGGCAAGTCATTGTGGAAGTTTGACGCCGGGCTCGGCATCATCGCCGCGCCGATGAGCTACCTTATCGACGGGCGGCAGTACATCTCGATCCTGGCCGGCTACGGCGGCACCGCCGCCGCCTACGGCCACTTCATGGACATGGGCTACAAGTTCGGCAGGCAACCGCGCCGTCTGCTGACCTTCGCGCTGGGCGGCGACAACACGCTGCCGCCAGGCGCTCCACCCGACTTCACCGTCCATGCGGTGGATGATCCGGCGTTCAAGCTGAAGGAGGCCGATGTCGCGGACGGTCGCGCCCTTTCGGTGCAGTGCGCCGCCTGCCACGGCGTCGGCCTGCAGGCGACCGGGACCCCGGGCCCGGACCTCCGGGAGTCGCCGGTCGCGCTCAGTTTCGACAGCTTCAGCGCCCTGCTGAGGAGCGGCGCACTGATCGAACAAGGCATGCCCCGCTTCCAGAACCTCACCGATGACCAGATCCGCGACCTTTACGCCTATATCCGCGCCAAGGCGCGCGAGGCGCTCGGCAAGCGGCCGAAGGACGATACGGCCCCGCATCCGCAACTCTGATCATAAAAATGAAAGTCATTATCACCGGAGCGACGGGAATGGTCGGGGAAGGGGTGCTGCGCGAGTGCCTCGACCATCTCGATGTCGATCTCGCGCTGGTCATCAATCGAAAGCCGGGCGGAATATCGCATCCAAAACTTCGAGAAATTGTGCATGCCGATTTTTTTGATCTCGCGTCCATCGAGCCGCAATTGATTGGATACGACGCTTGCTTCTTTTGCCTCGGTACATCATCCGTCGGCATCAGCACAGAGGAGTATAGGCACATTACGTACGACCTCACCCTAAACGTAGGCCGGCTTTTGGCAAAATGTAACCCGGGGATGACCTTCTGCTACGTCTCGGGTGCGGGTACCGACAGTAGCGAACAAGGAGGAATCGCATGGGCCCGCGTCAAAGGCGCGACCGAAAATGCCTTGATGCGGTTGTTCAAACGAGCGTACATGTTCCGTCCCGGCTTCATGAAAGCTACGCCCGGCCAGAAAAACGTAAAGGGCTATTACACATGGATCGCCTGGCTCTATCCCCTTGGACGGGCCATTTACCCGGCAGGCTTTTGTACTTTGCGGGAGCTGGGCCGGGCCATGATCAATGCGGTCGGCAAGGGCTATCCTCGACAGCTCCTCGACGTGAAGGACATCGTGCAGTTGGCGAAAGCTTGAGGCAATGGTGAGGCCACTCGGAACGTGCACAACCAAGCCCATCTATTGCCGCTCGATACTCTTTTTGAAGCCAAGCACGGCCGCGTCTTGAGGCTGACGCCGAATCTCAGGCGACTGTACGGGAGCTTCCGAATGCCGCAAGCGCATTCTCGTCAGCACGTCTTTAGCAACTTTGTGTCCACCTTGGACGGTGTCGTATCGCTGCAGGCACGAGGTCACGAAGGCGGCGGCGACATCAGCGGGTTCAATATCCAAGATCGCATGGTGATGGGCCTGCTACGTGCAGTTGCCGACATCGTGATTGCCGGCTCCGGCACGCTCGAGGCGGACCCTCGGCACGTATGGACGCCGGACGGCATATGTCCGGAGCTGACCGATGACTATCGGCTGCTGAGAACGGCGCTGCGCAAACGCGCTGTGCCACTGAACGTCATAGTCAGCGGCAGTGGCCAGATCGATCTGAGTCTGCCCGTGTTCACATCCGGCCGCGTGCAAGCGCTGGTAGTAACGACCGCCGCGGGCGCGAAGCACTTGCTCAAGCGAAAGACACCTCCGCGGCTCGAGATCCGCGCCATCCCTCGCTGTCGGGACAATATCCCGCCGAGTTCGATCCTCAATGCGGTCGGCCGGATGAATGCCGGCAAACACATCCTCATCGAAGGAGGCCCCCGGTTACTCGGCGAATTCTACGCACGGCGGCTGGTGGACGAGCAATTTCTGACCCTGGCGCCGCACATCGCCGGCCGCGAGTATGGCGACGGACGACTCAGTCTCGTGATGGGGCAGGCGTTCCCGCCGGGTGAGACGCGATGGGGCACTCTGGCCGACGTTCGACGCGGCGCCAGCCACTTATTTCTGCGTTACACGTTCCGCCGCTGATGCCAGCGCTCGCGCTAGCCGTGCTCGCGACCCGCGGAATGATTCCCGGCGACCGAGCCCAGTCGAATGCCCGCATGAGTGCGCCCATCTCTCCGCCGCCGCTCAAGAATCTATCGGCAACGCGGAGTTTGGAAGCGTCTTCCGAAGTCATACCCTCATTCTAGGACAATCAGCGCCCGGGCGGGAAAGGCGTCAAATCAAATAGCGTCGTTGGATAACACGATCTCGGTTCGATTGGATGGGGATTTGCTGGATCGTAAAACTTCGAAGTGCAGTGCAACTGCATCGTTCGCGCGAACCGGGTGCTGCCATTTGATCGCGTCGATTCCCGGCGAGCCGAAAGCGAATTGCGTCTGCAAGAATCGGTCTCGGCACCGCCGGGCGCCCCTTGGCTGATCTGGTCGAACTCAGCGCGGCTTTCGCAACTGTAAAATCGAAATACTGTCGAATCGTGCGGTTAGCGCGTGAAGTACCTCGCATAATCGCGTTTTCCTACGTGTATGTCGGCGAAAGTCGATAGCACGTGCCGCTTGGTCGCGGTCACAATTCAGCCCTATGACGTTCCGAGCCTCACCGGCGATCGACAGTTCAACAGCCATGGCGGCCGAGGCGGCCCAGATGGCGATTGAAGCGGGGCTCCGTTATGTCTCGTGCAGAGAGCCGGGCATACGTCGAGTGCGCGCCGGCAAGGGCTTCTATTACTTGACGCCCGAGAAGCGGCGGTTGACTTCAACCAACGAATTGAAGCGCATCGTGGGCCTCGCTGTGCCGCCCGCCTACAAGGACGTCTGGATCTGCGTGAACCCGCGGGGCCACTTGCAGGCCACAGGTCAGGACACACGCGGCCGCAAACAGTATCGTTACCATCCGCAATGGCGCCAGATACGCGACAGCGCGAAGTTCGACCGGATGATCGCCTTCGGCGATGCGCTGCCGAGGCTGCGCCGGAGGCTCACTCGAGATCTGGCGCTTCCAGGCTTGCCGCGTGAGAAAGTACTCGCCGCCGTGGCGGCGCTGCTCGATGTCACGCGCGCCCGCATCGGCAATGCGGAATATGCGCGCGACAACAAGAGCTTCGGGCTGACCACACTGCGCAACCGTCACGTCGTTTTCGTGCGCGACGGGCGTGCGGTCTTGAATTTTCGGGGCAAGGGTGGCGTTCAACACGAGATTCCCATCGGCGACAAACGCATCGTGCGCATCGTCCAGCGTTGCCAGGAACTCCCCGGCCAGCACCTGTTCCAGTACGTCGCCGACGACGGCAGCCGCTATCCGGTCGACTCCGGTCAGGTCAACGACTATCTGCGCGAAGCGATGGGCGATGATTTCACAGCCAAGGACTTTCGGACCTGGGGTGCAACTCTTCGGGCACTGGTGTTACTGGCGCGAACCCCCAGGGATCCCGAGGCGAGCGAGACCGCCCTGAAGAGGGCGATCGTCGGCGTCGTCAAGCAGGTCGCCGCGGAGCTGCGCAATACCCCCGCGGTGTGCCGCAAGTCCTATATCAACCCCGTCGTGTTCGACGGCTGGCGCTCGGGAGCGATCCATCGAGCCTTCGCCGGGAGCCAAGTCAGCATCTCGACGCGCAAGGCCGAGACGCTGGTGCGGGACTTTCTCAGGAAGCAGTAATCCACGCGACGCGGAGGCGATGCCGCAGCGCGTGTGCGTGACCAGGGCTCAGGCCGCTCTTTCGCCCGCGGTCAGCGGAAAGCGAAACGTCGAACCCTGGCCGATCGTGGATTCGACCGAGATGTCGCCGCCATGCCGCTCGACTATCTTCTTGCAGATGGCGAGTCCCATCCCCGTGCCGCTGAATTCCTCCCGTCCATGCAGGCGCTGAAACATGCCGAAAATCCGCTCGAAGTACTGGGATTCGATGCCGAGGCCGTTGTCCTGCACCGAGAATATCCATTTCTTGGCGCCGCTTCGGCGGGCGGCTATGTGCACGCCCGGCGCTTCAGCGCGGCGGTACTTGATCGCGTTGCCGAGGAGGTTCTGAAATAGCTGAGTCAGCTGGATCTCGTCGGCCAAGACGCTCGGCAAGGCGCCGTGAGTGACCTGCGCGCCGCTGTCCGCGATCGCCACGCGAAGATTTCTTATCGCTCGATTCAGGGCGTCTTCGCTCGAGGTCTTGACGAGCTCCACGCCCTTGGATCCAACCCGCGAATAAGCCAGTAGATCCTGGATCAGCGACTGCATGCGTTTAGCGCCATCCACCGCGAAGGCGATGAATTCATCCGCGTCGGCGTCCAGCTTGCCCTTGTAGCGCCTGGCGATGAGGGCCACGTAGCTCGCCACCATGCGCAGCGGCTCCTGCAGGTCATGGGATGCGACATACGCGAATTGCTGCAGATCCTCATTGGATCGTTTCAGTTCTTCCACGGTATGCAACAACTCGATGCTCGCCGCATTGCGCAGCGTGATGTTGCGGATCGCCACGGTCACCAGAGTCCCGGTGTCGCTCTCCAGTGGACTCAGCATGAGTTCCATCGGAAACCGGCTGCCGTCCTTGCGCAGTGCCGTGAGCTCCAATCCGGTTCCAATCTGTTGGGCGAGCGCATCCTCGGCCGAACGCAGACCATCGGCGATCAAGCGTTCCGCGAAGCCCTCGGGAATGATGTTCGTGAGCTTTTGGCCCAAAAGCTCGTCGCGTGGATAGCCGAACTGTTTTTCCGCCTGGAGATTCAAGAGTACGATCTCGCCCTGCTCGTTCACCACCACCATCGCGTCGGGGGCGGCTTCCAGTAGACCCCGGTACCGGCCTTCCATCCGCACCAAATGCGCGTCGGCGGCATGGCGCACGCTGATGTCGCGGATGGCCGCCGTTACCAATATTCCTTCCGGGCTGCGCAGCGGACTCAGCATGATTTCGATGGGGAACTCACTGCCGTCCTTGCGCCGCGCCGTCAGCTCGATTCCGGTGCCGATTTGCTGGGCGAGAGCGTCTTCGGCGGAGCGCAGGCCGTCCGCAACCAGCCGTTCCGTGAAGCCGTATGGAACGATGCTGCTGACCTTCTGTCCCAGCAGCTCGTCGCGGCGATAGCCGAACTGCTTCTCCGCCTGCAGATTCACCAGAACGATTTCGCCGCTCTGATTCACGACTACCATGGCGTCGGGGGCTGCCTCCAGCAATCCGAGGTACTTGGCTCCCAATTCCTTGGTCTCGCTCAAATCGCGGGTGATCTCGGAGAAGCCGCGCAGGCCGCCGTTGCGGTCACGCAGCAGCGTGTAGGTGGTGCTCGAGACGTACCGCAGGCCGTTCTTGCGCACCCGCCAGCCCTGCTCTTCGTGGCGACCGCCGGCGGCCGCAATCTTGAGCATTTCGGCAGGCTTGCCGGCTTCGATGTCCGCCTGCGGAAAGAAGCATGCGAAATTGCGTCCGATGATCTCCTCCGCAGCGTACCCGTTGATCCTCTCGGCGCCGGCGTTCCAGGTCACCACGCGGCCCATCGGGTCCAACATGAAGATCGCGTAGTCGTGAACCTCGTTGAGCAGCGTTCTGTATTGCTCCTCGCTCACGCGCAGCGCCTCCTCCCCCAAGCGGCGCCGGCGGCTGCCGCGGATGACGCTGATCCCGGCCGCGCCGCTGATCAACAGGCCCAAAGCGGTCCCGAGAAGGAGGCCGGTCCTGGCCTGCCGCAGCCGCCGTTTCGCATCGGCGGTGCGTCTGTCCAGCAATCCCGTCTCTTCGTCCTGCATGGCCTGCACGATCTGGCGAAATTCATTGGTGATCTGCGAACCTTGGCCGGTTCGTACAGCCTTGGCTGACGCGTCCTCTCCTTCGGCCCGCGGCAATGCATCGATTCGCTGGTCGAATTGCGTCCGCTCGGCGACCAGCGCCTCGAGCGCCGGCAGCCTTGCCTGCTGTGCGGGATTGTCCCAGGTCAAGACGCGGACCGCTTGCAGGTGCTGTTTGAGGTCCGCCATACCCGAGCGCCAGGAATCCAAATAGGTTTCCTCGCCCGTCGCGATGAATGCCCGGCCGCTCGCATCGATGTTCGTCATCGCGTAGAGCACGTCCTCGAGGTTCTTCAATACCAGATGGCTGTGCTGTACCCAAGCCTCGCTCTGCGCGGAAACGGCCATGCTCCGGTAATACAGGGCGATGACGAGGATCAGGATCGCCATGGCGGATACCACCGCCAACGTGATGTATCGATCCGCCCTGAATTTCACTGATTCGTCCACAGATCCGTCTCCCGAGTGAATCGGTTCATCGCGCGGCGGTGGCCTGTCCCAGCCCGCTGACCTCGGCATTTTCCGATTCCGAATTGATGCCGCAGAGTGCGACCCGAGCCTCGTCCGATATGCCGGCCCTGAGCAGATTGATGAACAGTGGTGCAGGAACGGGCTGGCTGAAATAATAGCCCTGGGCCTCATCGCATTGGTGCGCTTTGAGAAATTCCAGCTCCTTGAAGGTCTCCACGCCCTCCGCAACCACGCGCAGCTTGAGGCTTCGGGCCATGCTGATCACCGCGGTGACGATGGCGGCATCGTCCGCCGCCCGTCCGATCTGCCGCACGAATGACTGGTCGATTTTCAGGGAATCGATTGGAAACTTTCGGAGATAGCTCAGGCTGGAGTAGCCCGTCCCGAAGTCGTCGACGGCGACCCGCACGCCGCTCTCCTTCAGTGTGCGCAGAATGGTGGCGGTGGATTCAACCCGCTTCATGAGCGCACTCTCGGTCAGCTCGAGTTCCAGCGAGCGCGGATCGTAACCTGTTTCCTCGAGAATTTGCAGCAAACCGGGTAGAAACGCCTCGTCCTGGAATTCCACCGCAGAAACGTTGACGGCCATGGTGATCGTGGCTAACCCGGCACGCCGCCACTCGCACGCCTGCTCGCAGGCTTGGCGAAGTACCCAGCGGCCGATGGGTATGATCAGCCCGCAGTCCTCCGCGACGGGAATGAATTGCGCTGGAGGAATGGTACCCCGAACCGGGTGCGTCCAGCGTATCAATGCCTCGGCGCCGATGATCGTTCCCGTTCTCATGCAGATTTTCGGCTGGTAGTGCAAGGCAAACTCTTGACGCTCCAGCGCGCGCCGCAGGCTCTCTTCAATCGACTGCCTCTCCACCGCTCGCGCGTTCATGGCGGGCTTGAAGAACTGATAGCTCTGCCGGCCATTTTCCTTGGCCTGGTACATCGCAGTATCTGCATTCTTGATGAGTGTCTCTGCGTCCCGGCCGTCATCGGGATACACGCTCACGCCGATGCTGGTCGTGACGTGCAGATCGTGCTGGTCGACCGAATGAGGTATCGCCACGGTGCGCAGTATTCGAGCCGCCATGATGACGGCATCCTCCGCATGCGAAAGATCCGCGAGCAGCACGACGAATTCGTCGCCGCCTTGACGGCTGACTGTGTCGGCGCCGCGCACGGCGGCCGTCAAGCGTTTCGCGATGGACTGAAGCAGTTTGTCGCCGACGGGATGACCCAATGAATCATTGATGTGTTTGAAGCCGTCAAGATCGAGAAATAGAACCGCGGCCTGTTTCTTGCGGCGTTGTGCCGACGCGACGGCCTGGCCGATGCGGTCGTTCAGCAGCATTCGATTGGGCAACCCGGTAAGAAAGTCGTGCTCCGCCGAATGGGTCATCTGCCGCGCCATCGCTTGCGCGACGCTCACGTCGCGAAATACGATCACCGCGCCGATCGGCTTCCCTTCGCGATCGTGGATCGGGGCGATGGAGTCCTCGATGGGAATTTCCAGGCCGTCGCGCCTGATGAGAATGCAGCTCGGCGGCAGATGCACGGCCCGAATCTGCAGAATGGCCAGCTGCGTCGTCGTCTCGGTGGGCTCGGTGCTGCGGGGATCCAAGGTTCGGAACACCTCGGTCATGGGACGCCCCGCTGCCTCCTGCAGCGGCCAACCGGTCATCTTCTCCGCCACCAGATTCAGGAAAGTAATGTTTCCGGCGATGTCCGTGCACACCACCGCCTCGCCTATGCTGTTCAGGGTGACCAGCGCGCGTTCTTTTTCCGCGAATAAGGCCTCCTCCATGATCTTGCGCTCGATGGAGTAGCGAAGCGATCGGCGCAGACTGCGAGCTTCGATCTGACCCTTGATCAAATAATCCTGGGAGCCTTCCTGAAGCGATTGCGCGGCCAGCACCTCATCGTCCAATCCCGTGACCACTACCAGCGGAATGCGCGGTGCGGCGGCGTGCGCCCGGCGTATCGCCCCGAGACCTTGTGCATCGGGCAGACCCAGATCCAGGAGGATGATGTCGACCGTATTGCCGGCGAGATGCGCCTCAGCCTGCCTCATGGATGTGACGTTGATCAGATCGATGCGGTCGGCATCCTGCTCATCGAGCATCTCCCGTAGCAATCTGACATCTCCTGGATTGTCTTCGATCAGGAGCAGCGTCATCGCGGATTTTCTGATCATGCATTGTGCGCCTGCTGGGGCAGACGCACCTTGGTCAGCCAGAAATCGTTGATGCTCCTCACGAGGGACTCGAATTCGTCGAGCTGCACGGGTTTGGAAAGATAGCAGTTCGCCTGCAATTGGTAGCTGGCGACGATGTCAGCCTCCGCCTCTGACATCGTGAGGATGACCGTCGGGATGGTCTTCAATTCCTGATCCTCCTTGATATGCGCCAGAACCTCGCGCCCGTCCATTTTGGGGAGGTTGAGATCCAATAAGATGAGATCGGGCCTGGGCGCGCCGGCGTGCGCTCCCTGCCTGCGCAGAAACGCCATAGCCTCCACCCCGTCGCAGGCCACGTGCAGATGGATTGCTCCATTGGCCTCGCGGAAGGCTTCCCTCGTCAGCCGGACATCGCCGGGGCTGTCCTCGACCAGCAGAACGTCCATGGCCGTCCCCATTTCCGCTTTTTTGGCGTCCATGACGTACCTTTCAGTCCACGACCGCGGCCATGCCGTCTCCGCATTCTGCGATCCTTGGTTCGCGTCCGTATGTACGATGGGGCGCTTAGCGGACAGACAGTGCGTCGAATCGCGACCCACGTCTCCTTATGGATCCCGGAGCATTGCGCCGCTGCCGGGATTCTCCAAGTGCGGACGCCGCGGCCGGTGGGACTCTCCTCCATGACGAAGCTCGCTCCGCCCCGCTTCGTCGGTCAGGTGATGGGACTTTGGTTTTCTCGCGCTCGCCCTCGGAAACAATCTGGCGGGTCAACTTTCGGGCGAGTATGACGCCGCGAACCTCACTCTCTGCCCGGGCTGTTCCCCAAGATCTGCGGACTGCATCCGCATTATGACAACTGCAGCGCCGGGCGGAGCGGCGATCGGCGGCGGGGCCCGCATGAGGCGCCGTCTCGTCTGAGCTACACTTTTGCCGATGTGCGCCGATGAGTGTCTTTAATCTACACGCCGAGTTGGAGAGCCCGCAAAGTGGAGCGTGTATTCATTGGCCGTCAGCCAATCCTCGATCGCCATGGCAAGCTTTATGCCTATGAGCTTCTGCATCGGGGCAGCGACACACCGGCCAGCGCGGACCACGACGGCGACCGCATGTCCTCGGACGTGTTGTTGAATGCTCTCCTAGAGGTGAGCGGCCGAAAAATCAATGCATCCCATCCGGTGTTCATCAACGTCACTCGGAACGTGTTGCTGCATGGCGGCCTCGACTCTCTGCCATCCGAGCGGGTGGGGCTAGAAGTGCTCGAAACCGCAAGCGTCGATCAACGGTTGTTGGACAGGATCGGCGCCCTGCGGGCGCTCGGCTTCACGATCGCGTTGGATGATTTCACCTACTCGCCGGAGCGCGCCGGCCTCCTCGAACACGCCGACATCGTCAAGCTGGATGTCCTCGCACTCGATGACGCATCGCTCGAGCGCCACGTCGAGCTGCTCAAGCGACGCGGAGTGCGGTTAGTCGCGGAAAAGGTGGAAACACCCGCAATGTACGCCCGTGCGCTCGGGCTTGGATTCGATCTTTTTCAAGGCTACTTTTTCGCTAGGCCTGAGGTCTACAGCGGCAGGGCCATTCGCCCCAATCAGCTCGTCTTGATGCAACTGCTGGCGCGCATCCATGACCCTGAGATATCACCTGAAGAGCTCAGCGCCTTCATTCGAGGCGACGTCTCAATGTCACTCACGGTCTTACGGTGGGCCAATTCGCCATTTTATGGCCTGCTCAGTACGGTCGAGTCAGTCGAGCGGGCCGTCGTGATCCTGGGCTCGTACACCATTCGCAACTGGGTCTCGCTGCTGGTCCTCGCACGCGTGGGGGGCGCCGTCCCTGAATTGCACACGACGATTCTCGTGCGGGCGCGGAGTTGTGAACTGCTCGCCTCGGCGATGGAATATCGGAATCCCACGAGCTATTTCACCGTCGGCCTACTCTCAGCGCTCGACGTCATTTTGCAGGTCAATATGGAGCAAGCGCTCGCAAGCATATCGCTTGCGCCCGACCAAAAGGACGCCCTGCTCGACCGGTCGGGGCCGCTAGGCGCCGCGTTACGCTGCGTGCTGGCGTTGGAACAGGGCGACGAACGCGGCTTGCAATTCGGTACTCTGACTGCCGCCGATGTCAGCCGCTGCTATTTCTCGGCGGTCGACTGGGTCAATCAGTTGGGCAATCAAACCGCGCCCGAGAGACGCAGGCGCCTGCGCAACCAACCGCGGATTCGCCGCAAGGCCGTTCGACGTTAACTTCGGGAGTAGAGTTGCGTCGATTGCAGCCGACGGTGCTACCAGCAGCGCGACGCAGACGGGCGCATCACCCAGAACCTCGCTCGAAGAGGGCTCAACCTTCCACTTTGGTAGTCGGGCGATCCGTACCTGCATCAACCTCAGTGTGCCAGTGTCCTTTGTCGTCCTCGTAGGAAATCCGAGTCGTCTCGCCTGGTGCCGCCTGCTCGCCGGCAGCAAGTTTGGCCGCCTTACGGGCCGCATCTCGGGTCCGGAATGGCTCGGAGTACGTGCCGTTCGCCTCGTAGGCCCAGCCGCCGTCGTGCTTCAAAACTTTATAAATCATCTTGCTCATGCATCTATCCTAGAATCTTTGGAACCCACACACCTGACGAACCTCATGGGTGAGACAGGACCGGCCAGAATGGGTTCAGTCAGCCTCCGCGTTCGGGCAGAGTTGGGCCGCGAGCGCGGGCCCCTGGGGGCGCCTCATTCCATGTGCCGTCCACAGAGTATACGCCACGACGAGATCGTAGGCTTTGTGAAGCACAGGCGAATTGCGTCCGCCGAGCGCCGAGCAAGGGTATCAGGTCATTGGACCGGTCGCGAACCGATGGCGAGCGCGCGAACCATGAATCGAATGGCTCGTATCACGCGCGCATCCTGACCGTCCTCCGGGCGGACTGATTTAGTCGAGTTATGGTCGCAAGAGAACTCGATCTTCGGTGTCGACGTCTGAGGGGGCTTGGATATCGGGATGAACATCTCAGGGTTCGTTAATCCGAGGAGTCCAACCGCGATTTTTTGAAATGTAGACATTGCTGTGACCTCGACAATCCGTTTTCCATGGCAGCAGCTTGCAACACACGCGGACTCAGGCCAAATGCGAGATCTACATGAACGTTAAGAATAACTTAACCGTGGTTTTTTTGGGTGCTCAATCCCGAATGATCGTAGGTCGGCGCGTCGAGGGGCGGCATGCCTGGTGGGGGGCCGAAGTCGGGATTCTCAAAGAGCGGGGTCGTGATGTCCATCTTTCCCAGGTAGTGCAACTGAAAGAGGCGCCACTTGAATATCAACTGATCCCCCTGCTTCACAAAGCGTTCGAAGTAGATACCAATGGAGTTGCCAGGGCGGCCGTCAAGAAAGGCGTTTTGCTCCGTGACATACGTCCTGCTAGTCACTGCTCCGTTCTCGATGTGAACGATCGGCGTGCGGAAGGTCATCAGAACCCGTTGAAAATTCGGCATAAGACGCCTTAGATTCGCGACGATATCGGTGCGACCACGCAAGATTCTGCCGCCAATCCTCCACTCGGCATCCTCCGCAAAGCATTCGCCGAAGGCAGCATAATCCTTGCGCCAAACCGCGTCGAGGTAGCGCGCGTGCAGCTGACGGACTGTGAACTCGGCTACCATTAATTCGGTCATCGCATGTTCCTTTTCAAGGTTGGCGCTCAGCGTAGGGCAGTCTTACCCAACATCCTCCAATATCATCCTCCTCCGCTCAATCCCACGAGGATCCACTGAACAAACCGAGCCGCGTGCTGTTCCATCTGCGAGTAAGGTCCGGGCTCGTACCAGCGAGAATTCACGCCCTGCTGGTTGAGCTCGATGATGCGCTTGTCGGCCTCGCTCGTGACCCGCCAGAGCCACGTCAGCCGGTCGACGTCGTAGTCGATACCTGCCACTGCATCGCCGCGCACCAACCAAATGACTTCCATGTCCGTGCGATCGACCGTTTGCGGCACGAACCGGTAAATCAGCCCATGATCGGGATAGGCAAGGAAATGATTGGTTAATCCGACGTCGACGAACGTCACGCCGCCATCGAAGCTCGGAAACTGTCCCATGAGCGGGGCGAGTGGCCGACCATCCTCGCTGCCGCTCACGGCGTCATCGGTCAGGGCCGAGCGCAGGCTGTCGACGGCTTCCTGCCCCGGCAGCGCCTGCTCGCCCCAGTGGTCCACCTCGGCGATCTCGAGCCCCAGGGTGCGTGTTCGCTCACGGAGCCGCGCGTCGGCTTCCCGGTTGAGCTCTTCGGGGCGCGCATAGAGATGAAAGCGGGAGTACTCGACATGTGCCGGAGCACAGTGATAGCACTCCATGTAGTTCTCCTCCACGAGCTTCCAGTTCGCTCGGACCGGGTAGCTTTCGCGATGAGCCACCTTTGCCTTGCCCCAACCGTACACGCCCGCCGAGCGGGCGAGTACGGTCTCCACATCCTCGAGCCCGAGTGGCTCGTCAGCCAAGCAGATGAAGATCAGACCCTCGATGACGCGAAGATGCACGCTCTTGAGTCCGTACTTCGTGCGATCGAAGTCCGATGCGGTGTGGCGTGCGGTACGCAGTGTACCGTCAAGGTTGTAGCTCCACGCGTGATAGGGGCAAACGAACGCGCCAGCACGGGCATGTCCGCTTCGCTCGGTGCAGAGGCGCGAGCCGCGGTGCCGGCAGACATTGAGCAACGCGCGTAGCTGGCGGTCCTGACCGCAGACGATGATGAGGGATTCCTGAAAGATGTCGACCGTGAAAAAGTCGCCGGGATCCGGCGCCTGGCTGCGGTGCCCGACGCAATGCCAGTGCCGCTTGAGCAGGCGCTGCAGTTCACACTCGAAGAATGTGGAATCGCAATAGAACCGCTGGCTGAGGGGGTGGCCCGGGCGGTGGGCCGCGATCGCCCGGGCGATCGGGTCGATCGAGCGTCCCTCCTCCTCCATGCGCTCATTCAAGTTGGAATCTCCGCCGCCCATGCTGTGACCTTGCCAACTGCGCGCCATTCTTGTCAATCGAAAGTACGGGGAGCAAGATGGCTGCGGGCTGATGCGGTCGGGAGTGAGAAGCACAACCGGAGAAGACATGCACTGGACAATGACGAAGGCCCGCTCGCAACAGAAGGCGACTCGGCGCTCGGCGTTTTTTCGGGGATTGGTCGGACTTCTGATAATCGGTACCGGTTCCGCTGCCCTGCGCACCGAAGGCGCACCACAAACACCGATTGCGATCGCGGTGTTTGACTTTGAGCTGGACGATGTGACTCCAGCTTCGTCATTGCTGCAACAGACGACCAGCAGTACGGCCGCTTTACAGAAGGCGACCGATGCGGCAAGGCGCGCGCTCACGCGCTCAGGACGCTACCGGGTGATTACCCAGACCAACGTGCCCGCAACGTCCCCGCAGTCGGCTCGCCTAGAGGACTGCAATGGGTGCGAAGCGGCCATCGCATTGAAGCTCGGCGCCCAGCAATCGATGATCGGTGTGGTGCGCAGAGCCACGCAAACCGATTATTACGTTGGGATTGAAATTCGTGACGCGCGTACCGGCAAGCTTGTGAATGCACAATCCGCGAACTTCGCCGGCGGTGAAGAGGGTTGGGCGAGCGGCGTGCGCATGTTGCTCGATCATCAGGTGCTGTACCCCGACCAGCCGGAGCGTCTTTCCTCGTCCGACGAGTCGAGTTCAGCGAAGTGACGGTCACACCCGCAAGCGGCAGCTGCTGGTCGCTGGCCACCCTAATGCCAGGATTTACCTATAAATAATTAATATAATCCATATGTTATACGTCAATGCTCGATAGAAACCACCAATCGTCAAGGATCGCGCGATGCACCGCAAGCCAGTTGACGAGGTGGACCGTGCCGCTCACAGGGATAGCGCCCCGCCGATTCTCATGTCGCCGGGCCTCGCCTCGATCCGATCGCGAAGGCGTCCGTGCTCCAAGCGATCAGCGCCAGCAACCCGACTTGCAGCGGCAGCCGAAGCACCAAAGCCCAGCGCGGCACGGAAAATAGGTCGGCTCGCTGTAGCATGTAAATGTTGGCCGGAGTCACCGCGATCGTCAAAAGAAATAAGCCGATGCCGGCGACTCGTCGCGTCCTCGCCATGAGTACTCCGACAGCACCCAGCAGTTCGAATACCCCGGTCACCTGAACGGCCGCACGCGCCCAGGGGATATACGGCGGCACGATCTTCATCTCCAGATCCGTCGCCGCAAAGTGAGCGATACCACCGATGAAGAACCATAGAAATAGGAAACCTAGTCCGATCCACCGAGCTTTGCGCATTTTCATTGGCGCCATATAACGGATCTCAGTAACCGTCCGGTCAGGGCACATTGGCTATCGTTTATTGATTTCATCGGTTGGCGCATTGGTCGTTGAGCACTTCGGCGGCACACCGCAAAGCACTTAGTTGCGAGCCGCAGCTGGTTTGTGTTACCACAGAAGCGTGGGATTGCAACAGAAACTAGCAACACTGCGCGAGATTTCTCGCTCGCAAGGCGTAGGTGCTGTCATACGGCATGCATTTGGTAAGCTCTCGGCGCTGTTCGTTAAGAAGCCAGATGCTGGCTCTGCCAGTTGGTTGGCAAGCAAAAAAGCTGTCGATGACCGGTTCGATCGAAAGTATAACGTCGATACCGGAGGTGTCACCCACTTGCATGACCTCAAGATTGCCGGACCCAATAGGCGCTTCGGCACGACTCATATCGCCAGCGATCCAGACGAGTTCACCGCTGCCCTTTCCTCGCTGACGATTCGGCATGCCGACTACACATTTATTGACTTAGGCTGTGGTAAAGGGCGGGCACTCATATTGGCGTGCTCTTATTCATTTCGTCGCATTGTGGGCGTCGAATTTGCGCTAGAGCTTTATACAGCGGCGCAAGATAATCTGCGTCGTGCCGCCGCTGCTGGGGTCGATATCACCCGCATCGAGTTGCTACATGCTGATGCAACGCTTTTCGACTTTCCCATCGAACCGCTCGTTCTTTTTCTATACAACCCGTTTGACGGTGATGTCATGCAAACCATGGTTCACCGTATACGTCAAACGCATTTGCGCAATCCAAGACCGTTGTTCGTGCTCTATACCAATCCGCTCCTGTACAACCATTGGATCGACGCTGGATTCCTAACACTGCAGCGCGGGGATACGTTTGCGCTGCTCGCACCCCCGTAGCCCTGACCATCCTCTCGACCAGCGCAACGATAGGATCAACAGATTTCATACAGTTGTTGCCATCTAAGCCAAATGGACGTGTCATAAGCAGTCTGTCAGCATGCAGTGAGCAACGGAGGTGACCATGCCCACCCAACAACCGATTACGCTATTCCACTCGCCGCATACACGGTCCACCGGCGCATTGGCTTTGCTCGAAGAGTTGCACGCGCCGTATTCGATTCATGCGCTCAACATGAAGGCAGGGGAACAGCGGAAGAGCGAGTATCTCGCCGTCAATCCGATGGGAAAAGTGCCTGCCATACTGCATGGTGATGCGCTGATCACGGAGCAGGTTGCCATCGGCATATATCTTGCCGATCTTTTCCCGGAAGCCGGCATCACCCCTGCGATTGGCAGTGCCCTGCGTGGACGCTACCTGCGTTGGTACGTGTTTTACGCGGCGTGCTTCGAGCCAGCGGTCGTCGATAAGGCACTGAAGCGAGAACCTGGGCCGACGCCGATGTCGCCCTATGGTGATTTTGATATGACTTTCAACGCCGTGGTGTCACAATTGAAGGGCGGACCGTGGTTGCTGGGTAATCAATTTACCGCGGCAGACGTTCTCTGGGGCACGGCATTGTCGTGGATGACTGGCTTTGGACTGGTGGAGGCCGTAGCGCCGATCAAGTCCTATGTTGAACGATGGAACAGCCGACCTTCGGTAAAGAAGGTAGCAGAGATCGACGCTGATTTGTTGAAGGCGCAGGGCAGATAAGACTTGGGTGAAGCGGCACCCTCCGTGGATTGGTTCCGTGTGCTAGCGCCCAGACGGCTTCCGGCACTCGTGTTTTAATGAAATGAGTCGACCGGCCGCAGGTCTCATGCCACCCGATATCCTCAGGAGCCGCCATGAAGTCAATATTCGCCGTTCTCGCGGCTGCTTGGTTGCTGACCGGTTGCCTAAGCACCGTTTCGCACGATGACAGTCCCGGATCGAACACTCGGGACTCGCGCACCGGCCTGTGCGACAACGCGCGACCACCGCCCTGTGGCGGCGTTCCAGATTAATAGTGCGGCAGCCGCTTGCGCCAGGCGTAGCCAAGGTCTGCTGTAGGACAGGCCTGACAGTGATCGCTCTGCCGGATTGGGGCGATCGCGCAAGTGAGAGTCGACGCCGCTCACTCAGCCTTCGCCGGTGCTCTCTACCAGGATCTGCAGCAAGCGCTCGCTCGCGCCATCCAAATCCTCGACGTCGACCCGGCGGAACCGCGTCGCGTGGACACCGGAAACAGGCTGGATCAAAACGGTGATCTGCTCCTCGGGACAGACGTCCATGCAGCTCGTCAGCGCGATGCGAACCGCGCCGCGCTCGAAGCGCCGCTTGCAGGCGCGTTTCAGCTTGGAGGCCAGGCGATGGCTCGCATTCTTTCCGCCGAGATCTGCCCGGCGGCCGCATTTCTCGCAGATGAAGACTATTGCCCGGCTGACGGGTGATTCGGCATCCGTGACGAGTCTCTTCGTTTTACTCATGGCGCCGCAAGTCGTGCACAACCCTTTGTTGGTGCGATTTCGCATCGCCCGCTAAGCCTGACCGCTTCAGTGATCGTTGACAAGCCATGGGTTGGCGGCGAAACCTTCCGACAAGAAATCGAGAAGCGAGCGGACCGCGGGCACCATCCCACGCCTCGACGCGAATACGGCGTGCACGACGCCGGATCGAGAGCTCAACGACGGCAACAACCGGACCAGCGCGCCGCGGGATAAGTCAGCCGCCACCAGAAGCGCGGGCAGGCATGCCACACCGACCCCGCAGAGGGCGGCCTGGCGCAAGGTGTAGAGGTCGTCGGTGCTGAGACGTGGGCTGTGAATCAGTTCGGCCGTTTTTGAATCTGTGTCGACGAAACGCCACGAGTGCTGTTTCCCGGCGGTGGCCATCGACAGTGTCGGCATTCGCTCGATGTCTGTGAGAGCTTGCGGCAGTCCATGCGCGGCTACGAGCGCCGGACTCCCTACCAGGATCATCTGCGACCCGCCGAAGGACCGCATCGCCAAGTCTGAGTCCTCGAGTGGAGGCACTCGGACCCGAATCGCGATATCGATTGCCTCATCGACGACATCCACTCTGCGATTGGTCGCTTCGAGGGTGATGCGGACCTGCGCGTGCGCGGTGAGATACCTCGCAAGAATGTCGGCCACACCACCTTGAAGCAAGCCCGTAGGGCAGCTGACCCGAACGACCCCTCGCGGGGAAGACAGCGTTTGGTTGATCGCATCCTTCCCTGCCTCAGCTTCGGCAATCAGCGCCACACAGTGACGATGGAATGTCTTGCCCGCTTCGGTTACAGACAACTTGCGCGTGGAGCGATTGAGCAGGCGCACACCGAGCTCACTCTCCAGTGCCCCGACCCGGCGACTCAGCTCGAAGTCTGCAAGCCAAGCGCCTCGGCGGCGGCCGTATAGCTGCCGAAGTCCACGACTCTGGCGAAGAAATAGAGGTTGTTCAGGTCTTTGAAGGGGTTCATGGGACTGTGCCTCGTCGATCGCCGTGCGCCAATTATTCTATATTAAGCAATAATCTGTTCCAATTGGCCGAGAACAAGAGATTGTTGCATGTATAGGCTCTCCACGTCGACGCAAATGACTCAGCCGACATCCGCTCAGAGGAGAGACCACGATGCTGCAACTTCGAACCTGGGACATCCTGGGAGGTGGTGAGATTCGCGCTGGAAACGTGCAGGCCCTGAGCGCCGGCCGTGGGGCAACCAAACCTTTCGCCGGGGCGCAGCCTGCCGGGCGCCACTGGAGAGAAAAAATGGAAAAGTCGAATCGTTATCTTCCTCTGCTCGGCCGAGTTCTGATCGGCGCTCCCTTCGTTCTCAGCGGCCTGAGTAAGCTCGCGGCACACGACGCCACAGTCGGATACATCAGCAGCGTAGGACTCGCGTTCCCGCAAGTGGGATGGCTCATCGCGATGGTCGTGGAAATAGGTGGGGGCGCCCTGCTCCTCGTCGGCTATCGTACCCGCCTTGTCGCGCTGGTAGTCGCCGTATTTGCTCTGGCAACTGCCATCTTCTTTCATCGAAATTTCGCCGATCAGAACCAGCTGATCCATTTCCTCAAGAACGTCATGATCGTCGGCGGCCTGCTGCAGATCGTCTATTTTGGCGCCGGCCCGATGAGCATTGATCACAGGAACGGCCTGAGCGGTGAAGGTCTCTCTTCTTAACTCAGGCCATTGGTCCAAGTTGACATCAAGCGCGACACTTGCTTTTCGACGACGACTCGCCCACGAGGGTCGACAAAGACGTGATATCGATTTCCATCCTTGCAAGTGACGGTGTAGTCGCTGTCTGTGTTGCGTCTGGAGGCGAGCACCTGATCGCAGGGCTTGCCTTGCAACGCGATGGCTGCCTTGAGATCCTTGCCAATGGGCGCATCGGCACCCACTGCGGGAATGGCGCAAATCAAGGCAGCGAGTGACGAGACGATGAGATACATACGTTTTGTCATGGGGTGTCCTTATTCCAAGCTAGAGTTGGCTGATAATGGTCGAGTCAGTGAGGAGCGACCAAAGCGCTTCGCGCGACGAGGAGATGTCCTTGGCGAGGGAGGGATCTCCGCTCTGCAGCAGGCCAATCACCTCTTGCAGGAGCACATCATAGCGGTGCCGTAACGGGGGAAGCGATGCGCCCGTCGGCTTTAGACGGTACGCGTGCAGCTGATCGAGGAGGTCGTCGATCTGATTCTTGAGCGAGAGCTTGGTGAAGACGCCGATGGCGTGGGTATCTCGAAGCCGCTGCTCAATATCGCTCAGGGCCAACGTTGGCGGGCCCTTTGGCACGGCCCGGGGCTGCCCCTTATCCGAGCCCCTTTGCACCGGTGAGGGTGTCTTCGTCGCTTCCGCGGTGCCTCCCGTCCTGCTTCCCGCTTTGGCGTTGTCGCGCTCGCTCTTCGATGATGCACCCGCGCCGGGGCCGTCTGCCGGATGCGAAGTGCCGGATGTCGATGATGGCAATGCCGGCGCGTCTTCGCGGCTGGCAGAACCCTTGGGCACGCCGGCGGATTCCGACGGACTCGAGGTGGAACCCGTCGTCGATGTTTGTGACGGGGACTTAGCGAGATGGGCACAGCCCATGATGGACATCAGCAGCACCAAACCCGCGACGAGGGGTCGAGATGCCGAGGGTTCTCGGGGCCAAGGGATTAGATTCGACGCCATTATGAGAATGCCGCGTACCGGTTTGCCAGGCTCAACAGGGCCGGTGCACGGCGCTGACCGACGACGGATTCTCGATGAGGCGACGACCAAAGGCGATGCAGCGCATTGCTGACCCGCCGCGGAGTGGCGAGATCAGTCCAGCCGCAGGCGGGCGCAGCAAATACGCAAAATCCCGTTTCGCCGCCCCGCCCGACCACTTGCGATAGATTCAGCACCGGGAGTTTCTGGTAGAACTCATGAAGATGCGCAGTTGCCCTCTCGGGGGACGTGCCGAGCGCGACGCAAGCCGCCATGCCCTCGACGATCTCGGGGTATCGTTCGCGAATGCACTCAACGATGCTGGTCCCCTTCGCTGCCAGGATAAGACTGTTGCAAAGGGCGCCGCGGCCAGTGAGGTCTCGCGCAATCACCGCCGTCGGCTCGTCGGCAAATCGAGTGACCTCACGAATGCCATGACTCAAGGGAGCGCCCGGTATGATGTAGCTGAGAGCGTCGTCTGTGTCGTCGGCCACCATGCCCAGCAGCAACACACGATCGCCCAGAAGACCCTCGCGATCGCGGTAAAAGGAGGCGGACGCACTACGTACCGAACTGACCAGCGTCTCCTCGTCGAGTACGTGATGATCGGCCTGCCAAGCGACGATACGAGCCTCGGGGTCGCGTCTTAGGATTCCCAGAACGCCCAGCAGCAGTGCGTTCAGTGTTCCGCGATTGCACGGCTGCGTGATGACGTTTCCATCGGGAAGCGCCGTCAGCATGGGGCGCCAGTAATGCTCTTGGTCCGAATCCGCGACGGCGCAAATTCGACGGTAAGGTGCGAGCCGCCGCGCCCTGCGCAACGACCCGTGCAGCAGCGAGTCCCCGCCGTTCAGTGAACAAAACTGCTTCGGAACCGCTCGGCCCTCCCGATCTGTGGTCAAATGGCCAAGTGTCCCGCAGCCACCCGACGCGAGGACGAGCATCCAGTTATCCTGTCGATATCTCATGATCGGATCTCCGCATTCACCCGGCTGGCCAGAGAAATCCTAGATCAAAGCGTCGCCGCCAATAAGTCGGGCGCCCCCGTACGGGGTAACCCTACAAGGCGATGCGGATCAGTTCAGCGAGGCTCCGGCACTGAAGTTTCTCCATCATCCGCGCCTTGTAAACCTCGACAGTGCGGGGGCTGATGGTGAGGCGCGCCGCAATCTCCCGCTGAGATAGCCCTTCGATCAGGAGATCGAGCACCGCGCGCTCACGCGGCGTCAGTCGGGCGAGGCGGGAGCGCGTGGCGTCCTCGGCTCGTTCTGCGGCATGCCGATGATCGTCCTCCCGAATGGCGCTCTTGAGGACGTCCAGCAGAACTTCGTCGTTGACGGGTTTTTCTAGAAAATCGAATGCGCCGCCTTTCATGGCAACTCGCGTCGTCGGCACGTCGCCGTGCGCGGTGAGCACTACGACCGGCAGGAGAATGCCGCGATCATGCAGGGCTCGCTGAAGGTCGAGCCCGCTCATTCCCGGCATCTGCAAGTCGGTGAGAATGCAGCCTCGCCATTCCGGGCGGTATGTCTCGAGAAAGTCCTCTGCGGATGAGAATACCTGAGTGCGCATCCCCTTCAGGGACAGGATGAGATTGATCGAGTCGCAAACTGACGCGTCGTCGTCGATCACGAATACGATCGCGTCGTTCACGCCGCGTTCCGGGCGAGTGCGAGAGGCAGCTCAACCACGAATCGAGTTCCGCAGGCCTCAGGATCCTCGCTCCGCGAAGCGTCCAGGCGCAGCTCGCCTCCCTGACTTCTCAACAACGAGCGTGAGATGGCAAGACCCAGGCCCATGCCATCGAATTTGTTGGTGACGAACGGCTCAAATAGCTGGCCTCGAATTTCAGGCGGCACACCACACCCCGTGTCCTCTACCGTCAATCTCAGGCGCTCGCCCTCCATGGAGACCGCAATGTGCACACGTCGACTTCCCGGCGCAGTCTCCGCGAGCGCGTCAAGAGCATTGGACAACAGATTATGGAGGACCATCTGTAATTGAATTCTGTCGACGCATACCTCGTGAGCTACACGTATGTCCTGTGCCAATTCCACACCAAGCCGAGACGCCCGATCCGAGAAAGCGGACACCACGTCCGCGATCAACGGTCGAATCTCGATCATCGCCCGATTCAACGCACCGCCGCGATAGAAATCGCGCAGGCGCTTGAGAATGTCGGATGCCCGAAGCGCTTCGCGCGTCGCCTTGCGGAGCGTCTCGTGTACACGCAGGTCCTGTACCTCGAGTGGCGCTGCCAGGATCTCAACCGCGCGTAGATAGGATACGAGTGCGGTGATCGGCTGATTGAGCTCATGCGTCAGAGCGGTGGCGAGTTCACCCGCGAGCGCAAATCGCATTGCCCGAGCGAGCGCGGTATCGCGCTCGCGGAGTTGCGTCTGGGCGTAGTCGTGGTCGGTCATATCCCGTGCGATCAACAGGTAGCCCGCGCGCGCCGGCGGATCGAGCCGGACACAGGCAATTTCCGCCGAAAAGGCGCCGCCATCGGCGCGGCGTCCGCTCAGCCGCCGGCGCTCTAGGCGGTCCTGCAAATCAGCCTCCGGGAGCCACTGAACCAAACTCGCTCCCACGAGCTCGCCCGCGGTGGCGCCGAAGAGACGCTGCGCGGCAATATTTGCCGAGGTGATCCGGCCAGCGAGGTTCGTCGCCAATACGGCGTCTGGGGCCGCCGCCAGCAATGCTCGCTGCTCGGCCTCACCGGTCGCGACCCGAGCGAGCGCGCTCGCACGCTCTGCGAGAACTGCGCCGAGGAGCAGCGCCGTCAGCGCCAGCGTTACGAGCAGATACTGGATTTCGACCAACGAACTGCCGCTGAGATGCGGCGCGGCGATGGCAAGCAGACTGATTTGAATGAAGAGCGTGGCGGCCGAGGCGCCGATTACGCCCCAGGTGAGCGTTATCCAGATGACAGGCGCAAAAAGCACGTACGCGAGCGGAAGGTCGCCCATGGGGCGCACACCGAACAACAGCAGAATCAAAACGGCGAGGCCGGTTCCCTGCGAGGCAATGAGGAGAGCGTGCTTGCGCAGCGCGGGCAGCGCCCGTCGTGCGAGCGGGGCGGCCAACAGAAGCGGTGTGAGAGTCAAGATACCGTTCAGGTCACCGACCCAATTTCGTTCGATCGCATCGACCGCGGAACTTGCCGGAAGAACACCCGCCGCCACGAAAGTTGCCGCGTAACCGCCCGAGACGGCCAGCGCAGTCAACGCTGCGCCCGCGCTGAATTCCAGTGCCGCGCGGCGCGATGCGAGCAGATGATCGAGCCCTCGACGCGCCAGTGTGAGGGCGAGGCCGCCGTATCCGGCGCCGATGATGATCGAGGCGCAGATCAAGGCGATCCATGCTGCTGGCGCGCCGCGTACGCAGATTTCGGCGGACAGTGCCGCTACTGCGGCCCAGGGCGTCTGCCGCCAACCCCGCAGGAGCAGAAATGCGAGGGTAAGCCCTGCATCCGGGTTCCACGGCGTTATGCCGAGTTTCAGTAGGGGTTGCACGTAACTCAACGCGTCGAGCGCGACGTACGCGAGCACGTACCCGACGCCGAACAAGCTACTGCGCAACATCGCACTCACCCGTGCACCCGCTTCATGGGGCAGATTGTGAGGGACGAGTTTCACTTGAGAAAGGGATTTACCCGTACCGTGCTGTCGTAGGCCTGGGTCAATTCAATTGCGCCTGTCTTTTCAATGAGCTACGAGCGGGGACCGCGGCAGGCTCAGAATCGGAATCCTCGCGTCGCATGACGATCGCATAATGCCGCGCCAAGCGAACGGTGGGCGTTAGTAGGGCTGCCCATGTCCCGAGGCCATCACGATGCCGGCGCTACTCACGCCGTCTCGACATGGGCTACCGAGCGGCGCGGGCGGCAACGGGGCATAGTCATGCCACCCATAGGCTTTGGGGCCGGACATGAATTGACAAATCGTACTGGCCGCGCGTTCCGCCCCGGCCGCACTGCCTTGTAGGGGACTGCTCCATGGGATCGCGGCTGCACCGGCCGGGGCAACAATGGCAGTTCCCTGGGACGATGCCCCATCGGAGCAGGCACTTCCAACCGGTACTGGCGCAGTTCCGGACACTCCCGCGAGGTTCGCGATCTCTCCGGCGCGCGGGCCGCTTGAGAACTGACATATGTCAATTCAGCTTGACGTGCGGGAGCAGCGTCGGTATTCGCCGAGGCAAGCTCAGCGCTCGCCTGCGGCACTATGACGACTCCGGTGGATGAGATGCCGTCGGAGCAACTGCTTCCGGCTCGAACGGTGACCCTGCCGGATGTTCCCAAGAGCTGCTGGGTGCCGCCGGCGCGCGGTCCGTCGGTAAACCGACAAAGGAAGGTCGTTGCTGGAGGTTGTGCGCCGTCGAGCACCGACTGAGCCTGCGCCATCGTCGTGGGAAGGTGGCTCACGAACAGCGATGCGCACAAGCTGTTGATTAAACGTCGCACGCGCCATCCGATTCAAGCAGCAGTTCGGGCGGTGCTTGGCTCATTGATTGATCTTAGCGACAGGGTCCAATGGCGGCCATTCGGTGGACTACGTACGGGCAAGCCCGCATTGCTGGCCGCCGCTATCTGGCTGCTCTTTAGCGGGCTTGGTGGGCCGGTCGTCCGCGGGATGCGACACGCGAATGCGTATGTTCGGCATCACCGAAGCCGCGTCCGGCGGCGGCGGCCGGACGCGTCACACGCAAAACGAAGTTCGGGCTACCTGCCCGGCCACTCCATCACGAGATTGTAGCCATTGACCGAGCCTATGCCGCTCGGAAAGTCCCAACCCACATTCGTGAAATACGCCGGGTTGGAGCTCTTGTCGGTCGTCGAGGAAATCCCGTACTTGTCGCCCTTCTCCAGAAAGCAGTCATAGGCCGTACCGTGGAGCTTCTTGCAGGCGCCAACGTTATCGCCCTGCGTGACATCATAGAAGATGCAATTATTGCCGGTCTTCGCCACCGTGGTGGAATTGCAGGCCGCCGATCCTTTGCGGCCGTACTCCTGTTTCGCCAAGGCGTAATAGACCGTGTTGGGATTGCCCCAGCGGCTCTTGGTCTTTTGATCCACAAGCGCCTGGATTCCCGCCATGATGGGTGAGGACACTGATGTGCCGCCGAAGCCGGCCCAAGTGCTCGGCGCGCCGGTGCAACCGAATCCGCCGCCGACGTTCGTATCGGGATTGGACCAGCACACGACGTAGTAGGCGTCAAAGATGCCGTTGGAAGCGAACAATGATACATCCGGAATGTCGCGCACGCCGTCGTTTGGATTTCCGAATAATCCGCTTTGCCACTGCGGCTTCGGATAACCAACACAGCTGCCGCTGACGACGCCGGCGATCGCCGGGGAGCCTAGGGCGCAACCGCTGGGTCCGCCGCTGCCGCCAAAGGCGTTCAAAAAGTAGTTCAACGGATTCGTGGTACTCGTGACTTCGCTCGAGTTGCAAAATACTGCTGGGGTGGTTCCACCGTAGTAAGCGCTCAGTAACGCACTGGCGCATGAACCGTCCCACGGAATCTCCTGTATATACGAGAGTGCGGAGCTGAACGTGGAACTGTTGGTCGCGCTCCAATAAATGGACGGATCGACGCCCAAGGCGGTGTAGCCGAAGTCCAGCCCACCCACCGATACATTGTAGGGCGTGGAGGCAAGGCCGCTGACGCCGATGCCATGTTTCGCCACATTGCCGTTGTCAGCGCTCATCGCGTCCTCGTCGCCCGAGGAAACGAATACCGATACTCCCTCGGCCGCCGCTTGTTGATAAGCAAGGTAGTAGGTTAGGTTGGCACTCTCGCCGTTGACCGCTTCGGCCTCGCCGTAGCTGATGCTGACCACCGAGGGCAGCGGACCGTTCGATCCACCGAGCGTGTTGACCAGTGCGATGAGCCCGCCGAATGTCGTCGTCGTGTCCTCGCAGGCCGCCAGCACGATGGCGGCGTTCGGCGCCGCCGCCGAGGCCCATTCCACGTCGATGGCGGCCTCACCGTCATCGCCGTAACCCGGATCCTTTTTCTTGCCCTGGAATCCCGGGTTCGTGCAGGGGATGCCGCCCGACGGACTCACCTGAGTCAGCGATCCTGCGGAATACTTCGCCAGACCGAACGTGTCGCGGAAAACGGCCCAATCGCTGGTGGTATAGAGATAGGTATCTTCCACCACCATGATGGTCTGGCCCTTGCCGGTGTATCCCGCATCGAACAACGCCTTCAGGTTGTAAATCGTGGCGATGTCGCCGGCGACCAGTGCGTGGAAGGTACCGTTCGTGGTGCTATAGGTATAGCCCGGCTTAGGCCGCGGCACGAGCTGCCCCTGCGGGCGAAAATCGTGCAGCGATACGATTCCCGCCACCACCGGCGCAAGCGCCATTGGGATTTCCGGATCGCTGGCATTCGCGATGTGCGACACACCGTCCACGAGATAGTGATGTATTTCCGTGCGAAACGCCTGAGCCACTTGAGCCGCCGTGCCGCTGAAGTCGATGAGCATGCCACTCGGCGTCACGCCGTTCACAGTCAAGCCGTGCGATTGCAGCCAACGGGTCACTGTGGCCGTGTCTTCGCTGGCAACGCCGTAGTGCGCCGCGAACTGCTGCGGGGTAAGCCACTGATGAAAGCTCTCCGACTGCGGGTTATGCAGGTCATCGATCAGTTGCGTCAACGCCGCTTCACGTTCGGGCGTGCGCTTCAACTGCAGCAGCACGTGCTGCATCGGCAACGAGCCTTCGACTGCTCCCTGGTCATTGGCCGCATTCGCCTCAGGGCGCGTGTTCCCGGCGAGCACGGTTAATTTCGCCTCGTTGACCGCACTGATGATCGCTTGTTTTGGAAATCCGCTTGGCGCCGCCAAGACGGATGATGCGGCGAGGAATGAGCAGACGCTGGCAAACGCCAAAGAGATCGATCTCATGATTCACCCCTATTATTTTATGACCGCGCCGGCAAGCCTAATCCGTTCCCCATCCTATATCGGCTCCGGGCGCGAGTCACGCGCACCCGACGAATGAAAATATAAATAATTTCAAGGTATTGCACGGTATTTTGGTGGTGCGGTCGAGCCGTCGCGTCGACGGCGCCGGCTCGTTGCGGCAACACTGATCAGGGTGACCGTCAATCATTCGCCATAAACGTTCTCGCAGATCTCCAACGAGTGGCCGATGGGTATGCACGCCGCGCCCCCTAACCCCTTCAGAGCAGCGAGCTGTCTGTGGTGTACGGCTTGAAGAGCACATCCCAGCCCTTGAATTCCCCGTAAGGGGGCAACTTCGGCAACGCCTCGATGGTCGCGGGAGGGGTTACCGACGTCGAGCCCGCCGTCCAACCGCTCGAGGCGGAAGCGATTGGCGTGCTACCAGCGATTACCATGTAATCGTTCAGCGAGTAAGCGATGACGCTGTCCGTCGTCGCAGGGGGCAGCCGGCGCATCCACCGAGCGGCCAATACACCGCAACGGCGCTGTTCGCCGCGCCGCAAGCCGGCTGAAACTTGACCGTGGGGTTGGTGTGAAGCTGCGCGTTGACATCCCAGAACTGGAACCCGTATGTGGCGGCGACGCCAGTTTTGCTAACGGTCGAGATTTCGGAGGGCGCCGTCACCGACTGCTCGCCGCAGCCTGAGGACGCAACGGGATTGATTTCGAGCGTGTACATCACCTGACTGTTAGCCAGATTCTGTGCGGTCACGGTGACGTTAGAGCTTGCCCGGCACAGTTCCGCGCCTGCGAGTAGCAGCAGCGCCGCCGCCAGCGCGGCCTTGTGGAATTGGGTGGTCAGCAAACGATTGATGGTCGTTTTCATGGCAGATCTCCTCATTGACAAGTAGTGGATAAAGGTAAACCGGCAGTCCTGCTCGGGACTTCTTTGCCGTGCATACCAATGCGCAAAGAGCGTGCGGGACGCCTCATCGAAACGGGCGGGCAGTCGGGGCGCTGGCAGTTTTCGCGTGCAAACCTTGCACGCTCTACGTCAGCATGTGTATTCGGCGACTGCTATGCTTAAGCTCGTCATGACCGCAACGACCCATGCGCCCTACCCGATCGGGACGCCCGGAATCCCCTGGGGCAGACCCGAAGTAGCTATTTGGCTATCACGCCAGACGGTCAAGCGCAGCTACGAGACAGACGTGCTACACGTCGTCGATACCCTGCGTCCGCGCTACGAGGTGGTGCAATACGGCTGCCTCGAGTACCCCGCTCACACATATCCCCTGTTCGCGATCAAGAGCCCGGCCTGGTGCGATTCGCTTCCCTGCGCATTGCTGACAGGTGGGGTACATGGCTACGAAACGAGCGGGGTGCACGGAGCATTGCAGTTTGTCGAGCAGCACGGCGCAGCGTATGAAGGACGAATCAATCTCGCGGTCGTCCCGTGCGTCAGCCCTTGGGCTTACGAAGTGATTCACCGCTGGAACATCCACGCGATCGACCCGAACCGATCATTTCGCGACAATAGCCCCGCTCCAGAGTCGGCCGCCCTCCTCCGGTTAGTCGCGCCCTTTCGCGATCGCGTTCTCGTGCATATCGATTTGCATGAGACCACGGACACCGATGAGTCCGAGTTTCGCCCGGCGCTCGCCGCGCGCGATGGCGTGGCGCAAGTGCCGGGTGAAATCCCAGACGGATTCTACCTGGTCGACGACAGCGAGCATCCGCAACCGGAGTTTCAGCAGGTCGTGATCGCGGCCGTCGAGAGAATCGCGCACATTGCGCTCCCGGATGACCGTGGCGAGATCATCGGGTCGCCCATGGTCGCGCCAGGCGTCATCCGCTATCCGCTCAAGCGGCTCGGCCTGTGCGCCAGCATCACCAGCGCACCCTACAAAACCACCACCGAGGTCTACCCCGATAGCCCTCGAGCGACGCCCGCGCAATGCAATGCGGCGCAGGTGGCGGCGGTCTGCGCGGCAATTGACTACGCATTGGCACATCCACTAACGATTCTAGTCGAGCGATAAGCCGCACCTGATGGGGCACCCCGATCGCCGGCGGATTCCTCTTACTCAGGTCTCACATTCGAACGTTATCGTCGCGCGCGCGCCCAATAACGCCGCATGGCCAGCCTCATCGATGTTGTGCAGAACCACTCGCTTACCCTGTTTCGCGCAATAGTCGTTGGCCATTTTGAGCGCCTTCGCTCGATCCTTGTCGACATTCCACGGGCCGACCGCGCGGCCTTGGATGACATAGGTCCCGTTACCCGTGGGTGCTACCTTCGATGCCGATACGCATCCGGCGAGCGCGGCCGCAATGACTACGCCCATCACGTAGAGAAAGTTCTTCGTATTGTCTCCCTCATCGACAAAGGATAACCGGTTTTTGAAAAGATGAGTTTGCACGTCACCGAGGGCAGTCACAACCGCCGCAGTTCCGAAAGCGCGCCGGCGGGGCCTTCGATTACAGCCCGTCGAGTAGTGCGCCGAGCCGTCCCCCGTCGCGATTTGAGCTGTCAACCGGGCCCTCTTTCTCTTACGCCAGTCATAGGCAAGTGCCGACGGACAATCACCGTTGGACCGTTTTTAATGCCACCCCATCACTAGCTGTCGCCGATTAGGCGCAAGGGAGACTTTAATGGAACATTCTCAGGTTAAGGAGTTGCTTCTTCAATCGCTGGAACACGAGCGCGGGGGTATCCAAGTCTACGAAAATGCGATCAAGTGTGCGTTGAACGATGATCTCAAGGAAGAGTGGGGAAAATATCTGGAACAAACCCGCAATCACGAGCGCATCTTGCTGCGTGTCTTCAAGGAGCTCGGCCTCGATGCTGAGGAGCAGAGCCCTGGACGCGGTATCGTCAAACAATTGGGCCAAGCGCTGGTGCAGGCCCTGCAGACTGCCCAAAAGACGGCCGCGCCGGAGGCGGCAGAGCTTGTCGCATGCGAGTGCGTCGTTTTGGCAGAGACCAAGGACCATGCCGACTGGGAGTTGATCAGCAAGGCCGCCGAAAAGTCGACGGGGAAGCAGAAAGCCACGTTGCAGTCCGCCGCGGACGAGGTCGAGGACCAGGAGGATGAACACCTCTATCATTCCAAAGGATGGTGTCGCGAATTGTGGATCCAGTCGCTGGGCATGAAGGCAGTGCTGCCCCCGCCCGAGGAGCGCAAGCATGTGACTACAGCCATTGGCGCGGCCCGCGCTGAGCAGCAGAGCGAAAAGGGTCGCTGACAGCTGACAAGTTGCTTGAGTCTTGACACACCGGGTGGGGTTATCACTGAGCTAAGACGCATTCGGGTTGGAATCGCCGGCTGGAGCAATCCACCGGCGATACGCCCCAGCCGCCCGCCGGCAATAACGCATCTGGGCCATTACGCCGAGCAATTTCGGTGCGTCGAGATCAACTCATCCTTTTATCGGCCGCATCGCGCCACGACGTATGCGCGCTGGCGAAATGAGACTCCCAAGGCTTTTCGCTTTACGGTAAAAATGCCCCGCATCATCACACACGAGCACCATTTACAGCGCTGCACCGCTGAGGTTTCGCGGTTTTATGACGAAGTGGAACACCTGCAACCGAAGCTTGGGGCTGTCTTAATACAGCTGCCGCCGGACCTGGAATACGACGCCACCGCGGTACGCTCGTTTTTCAAGGCCGTTCCTCGCTGGGCCGGAGTCGCGGTCACCTGCGAACCGAGACACCGCAGTTGGTTCACAGTCGGCGCTGACAGGGCGTTGCAGCGCCTCGAGGTCTCGCGTGTGGCGGCGGATCCTGCCCGGTGCCCGGATGCCGATCGTCCTGGCGGCTGGTCCCGCATCGCGTATTTCCGTTGGCACGGATCGCCTCGACTGTATTATTCCGAGTACTCGGACGCGCAACTCGCCGCGTTCGCCATGCAAGTCGAAGCGTCGGCGGCGCAGCATGCCTGGTGCATATTTGACAATACGGCGCACAGTGCCGCCTGGCATGACGCACTTCGATTTATCGCTTGCCTGGGCGCAAAGGCTGCGCCACGGGCGTAGATGCCATCCGACGGTGTACGTGTGAGGGTGCGGAGAGCGCGAAACATCGTCAGCCATGACTCACATGCGCGGCTAACTCTATACCCGCTAGAGACTTGAGCGGTACTTCTGACGCGACTTTGCACATTGACAGTCCCTGGCCACCACGACACTGTCCTCATATGCCAACACAAGCTCGATCCATTGCATCACTCACCATTTCATTTGGCCTCGTCGCCATCCCTGTCAAGCTCTACTCGGCGACTGTGGCCTCCGAGCGGATTTCCTTCAATTTGCTCCGCGAGAAAGACGGTTCCCGCTTGAAGCAGCAGTATGTCGCCGTGAACGATGGCAAGCTGGTGGAGCGCTCGGAAATGGTCAAAGGCTACGAATTCTCAAAGGATCAGTTTGTGAAGTTTTCCCCCGGTGAGCTCAAAGCGCTCGAGGATGCGACCACTCACTCGATCGATATCGGCCAATTCGTTCCCTTGGCATCCGTCGACCCGGTCTATTTTGACGGTACCTACTATTTATCTCCCGATAAAGGCGGCTCCAAACCCTATGCTTTGCTGGCGACAGCGCTCCGGCGTAAGAACCAATGCGCGGTCGGTCGGTGGATCTCTCGGGGCAAGGAACACATCGTCGTGATCCGCCCCCTCGATGACGGCCTCGCGATGCACCAGCTGCACTTCCAAGCCGAGGTACGCGCCATTGAAGAAGTCGGGCTCGAACCGACGACAGTCACGGAGGCAGAACTCAAGCTCGCGGAGCAGTTGATCGATCATCTCGCTGCGAAGCGCTTTGATCCCAATGAATATCACGATGAGTTCAAAGGTCGAGTCGAGGCGGCCATCCAACGGAAAGTGGCCGGAAAAGAGGTTTCCCTTGCTGAGGCACCAGTGGCAAAGGCGGGTGGCAATGTAATCGACTTGATGGCGGCGTTGAAGGCGAGCCTGGATGCCAAGTCCTCTACCGGCAAGGAACGGAAAGCACCCAAGCAGGCCGCCCCCTCCCGAGCCCGCAAGGCGGCGCGCTTGTGAAGGATCAAAACAGAGATCCGGCACACGAACTTTACTTGCGGGCGCTCGAATTGGAAGCGGCTGACCGGAAGGCCGCACGCGCTGCTTATGAGTCCTGTCTTGCGGGAGATTGCAGGCATTTGGAAGCGCGCATCAACCTGGGCCGCTTGTTGCATCTGGAGGGGCTTCACGGGGATGCCGAGAGGATCTACCGCGACACTCAGGAATCCGACGCGACCCTACACTTCAACCTCGCCGTCCTCATGGAGGATAAAGGCTGCTGCGCCGAGGCGATGCAGCTCTACCGAGAGGCCATCCTCCTTGATCCGGGGATGGCCGATGCGCATTTCAATCTATCCATATTGCTCGAGCAGAAGGGCGATCCCCAGAGCGCCTACCGGCATCTCCTGGCCTACCATCGACTGATAGAGGCTCACAAAGCGCCTGATGAGTTCGACGATAATTCGAGTGAATGATGTCGCCGGCACCCAGTGAACGAGGCCGGGTATTAGAGGATCGACGCCGACTAAAGATGGCAAGCTCCGCCCACGCGTATGTTCGTGGCAGTACGGTCCAGTTTTACCAATGGCTGGAGAAGCGCGGCAGACGCGCGGTTCCGCAAGGTCCTCCTGTATGGATTTGTGGGGATTGCCACGCCGGCAACTTGGGGCCGCTGGCAGACGCGAATGGAAAAATCCATGTTCAGATACGGGATGTCGACCAGACCGTGATCGGAAATCCCAATCACGACCTGATTCGCCTGGCGCTTTCGCTCTGTTCTGCCGCACGTGGCTCTGATCTCCCGGGTGTCACCACCGCACATATGCTCGAGGAGATGGTGATCGGTTACCGGTGGGCGCTACAGGGACGCAAGGCAAAACAGACTGATAGGCCAGAATGCATCAAGCTGGTGGTGCGCAAGTCGCTATCGCGAACTTGGAAGCATCTCGCGAAAGAGCGACTTGAGGATGTCAAGCCAAGAATTCCACTGGGCGATCGATTTTGGCCGCTCTCCAAAGCCGAGAAAGCGGCGATCGGCACCCTCTTTACCCGCGAGGACGTACGCAAGCTGGTGACCGCGATCAAGGCTCGACGACACCAAGCGGAGATCGAAGTCCTCGACGCCGCCTACTGGATGAAGGGGTGCAGTTCGCTGGGGCGATTGCGTTTCGCGGTACTTCTCGGGGTCAGCAATGGTAAGTCAAAAGAGGATGAGTTTTGCCTCATCGATGTCAAGGAGGCGCACCCGTCCGCTGCTCCGCGAGCCCGCCATGCCACCATTCCGCGGAACAATGCCGTGCGGGTCGTGCAAGGAGCAAAGCACTTGTCGCCGGCTTTAGGCGATCGGATGATGGCTGCCACGTTGATGGGGCACTCGGTAGTCATTCGCGAGCTCATGCCTCAGGACTTGAAACTCACGATCGATTCGTTGTCGCGCGAGGAGGCGGTCAATTCCGCACGCTACCTGGCCGAAGTCGTCGGCAACGCGCACGCACGCCAGATGGACCGCAGAACTCGCCGGGAATTCAGCAAATCATTTATGGGTGCGGCTCGCGGAAAGTTAGATGCCCCCCACTGGCTATGGAGCAGTGTCGTCGAACTTGCGTCCGCTCACGAAGCGGGCTATCTGGAGCACTGCCGCGAATATGCGCTAATCTAGTGATACGCGTTCTCGGCATCGAGCCCGCCCGGACTCTAACTAGCTCGTCTCACCACTGCGCCGCACATTGAAGAGGTATTCCCCATGCCGCGAATGAAAGCCGTTCAGGTTGCCCGGCCCAATGCCAATCTGGAAGTTGTCGAGCGCGACATTCCGGAGCCCAAGCCACGCCAGGTGCGCATCAAGGTACAGGCCTGCGGGGTCTGTCATAGCGACATGTTCACCGTGACCGGCGGCTTTCCCGGGATTCAGTATCCGCGTGTGCCCGGCCACGAGGTAGTTGGCATCATCGATGCGGTGGCGGCGGATGTGCCCGACTGGCAAAAAGGCATGCGGGTCGGTGTAGGCTGGCACGGCGGTCACTGTGGGCATTGCCATTCCTGTCGTCGCGGCGATTTCTTGACCTGCACTTACGGGCAGATTCCCGGCATCTCCTATGACGGCGGGTACGCCGAGTACATGATTGCCCCGTTCGAAGCGCTCGCCTCCGTGCCGGACGATCTCAAATCCGATGAAGCGGCGCCGTTGCTCTGCGCGGGCATCACCACCTTCAACGCGCTAAGGCACAGCGGCGCCGGCCCGGGCGATCTCGTCGCCGTTCTCGGCGTCGGGGGCCTGGGTCACTTGGGCGTGCAGTTTGCTGCCAAGATGGGGTTTAAGACTGTGGCCATTGCGCGAGGCGGCGACAAAGGGCCTTTTGCGAAGAAGCTCGGCGCACAGGTCTATATAGACAGCACCGCCCAAAACGCGGCGGAAGAACTGACCAAGCTCGGCGGCGCCAAAGTGATCCTGGCCACCGTCACTGACGCCAAGAGCATGAGTTCCGTCCTCGCTGGCTTGAGCATCGATGGGAAACTTCTCGTGCTGGGCGCGAGCGCTGAACCGATCGAGGTCTCGTCCTTGCTACTCATCGGCGGGCGGCGCTCCATCGCCGGCTGGCCGTCCGGCACTGCACCGGACTCCGAAGACACGCTGAAATTCAGCGCGCAATCAAACGTGCGCCCGGTGATCGAGACCTTTCCCCTGGCGAAGGCGGCTGATGCGTACCAGCATATGATGAGCGGTAAGGCGCGCTTTCGCGTCGTCTTGATACCCTAGCGCGTACACGCATAACGCTATCCTTCCAAAGTAAAGCCTATCTTTACGGTGACTTGGAAGTGCTTGACCCTGCCATCGACGACGTGGCCGCGGGTTGCTATCACTTCACACCAACCAATCTCGCGGATGGTCTCGCTGGCCTTGCTAACGGCAGTCCTGATCGCCTCGTCGGTAGAGGCTTCGGACGTGCCGACGACTTCCACGACCTTGTAAACGTGAGCCATATTCGTCTCCTGAATCATTTGAACGGAGGGATCATTCGACGCGCTCGGTCGCTTGCCTATCGGCGGCCGGCTAAGTTGGCCCCTATCGGTGCGATAAGCGGCCGTCGGAGAAATCTGACAGGAGATCGGAGCTGTCGATGCAGGAACTTTCGTTCGGCAATCCGTCGCTTCAAAAACTGAAGAAATCGAACAGGTCATCCAATGCCGGGGAATTCAGCGGCACGTAGGGGTTCTCGGGCAGCGCCAGCGGGTTCGGGAAGTTGTCCCGGCTGCGGTATGTCACCGGTCTCAGCACCCAGTTTCGCTCGACGAATTTCAGGATCGACACATGGTCCGCATAGCGGTGTGAAATGTAGCCCTGCGTCTTCAGGTAAGGTGCCACGACGATCAGCGGGATGCGCGTGCCGTCGCCGAAGAAATCCACCGGCTGCACATAGCCCGAGTCGTAGTAGCCGCCTCCCTCATCCTCGGTGATGAAGATCGCAGTGTCCTTTGCGTAGGCCGATGCCGCTACCTCGTCGACGATCTTCCGGACGAAGCCTTCAAAGAGGTCGAGCTTCGAGGAGGATGGGTGGCCGTCGACCAGGCCGCTGGGCTTGACGAAGGACACAGCAGGCAGCGTGCCATTGGAAATATCCGCATACAGGTCGACCGTGTCCTGGAGATGCCCCGCCACCTTTTTCGGATCCGACATGATCGAGGTGTCGTACTGGAATGGATTGCAGATGGTGCAGTACTCATCCGAAGTCGGCCCCGGAACCCCTTCGTTCAGCTGGTAGGGGTCCGGGACGTAGGCGTTCCACATATCGCCGTAGTACTTCCACGAGATGTTGGCCTCGATGAGACTGTCACCGATGCTGCGCGTCGAGGACGGCGGAATGGTGAACGGCGTGTTGTTCACATTCGTGTCAGTGAAGGCGTTGCGTCCGTTGCCGAAATAGCCGGGGTTATAGTTGTTCAGCAGGTAATAATGGCCGGGTTCGCAACGCGTATCGATGCGCAGCGACGCGAGATAGTCGAGGATGGGCTTGACGCCGGGCTGGCGAGGGTCGGCGCAGTTACTGTAAGAGCCGCCGCCCGATACCGGCGATCCGAAGCCGCCGCTTCCGTAGCCATCTTCGGTATACCAATTGTTGGTGCCCGCGGCGGGGTTCGGGTTCTCGATCTCATCCACGATACCCGCGTTCGCCGTGCCGGCGGCCACTTGGGTGTTGTGAGGTGGAACCGCCGGTTTGCCGTCGGCATTACTGAACCAGATCGCATCTCCGTGGCCCAGCATGATGTGGTTGGCGCCGGTGCCGCCGTTGACCGACTGATGGAAGTTGTCGCTCATGGCGTAATTGTCCGCGAGGTACTTGAAGTACGGCGCGTCGCCTTGCTGCACATTGTAGAAGCCCAGGGCGGCCGAGCCCTCGCCCGTAGTCGCGTCGGTGAACGGCTTTGGCTGGGCTGCACCGTTGGTGCCGGCGCCCACGGTCACCTCCACCCAGGAGAAGAGCTTCGCATCGCAGCCGGAGGGGTTTTCCCAGGATGCATGCCACAGGCTGCAGTTCAACTGCTGCCACATCTGATAAAAGCGATGGACGGGGCTAGCCGAATAGTCGGTGTACGCGAAGCTCGTCGGGCTGCTGTAGGTGCTGCTGTTGGTCAGCTGGAACGGGCCGGCCGGCAACTCGTTCACGTTTTTGATGCGCGCATCAGGCACACTCGAGTCCTGCAGCGTACCACCGGCCGTCAGGGATCCGTAATAGGTGAGGCCGTTGGCATCTGAAGAATCTGCGGCGGAGTTCGCTGGCAGGCCCGTCTCCGTCGCCTCCGCCAGCTCCAACGCCAGTTGCTCGCAGGCCGCCGCCGCGGCGCCGGTGGCGCCCGCACAGGCCGCGCTCGGCGTGAAATATCCCTCGGGGCCCGGGGCGCCGCCGGTCAACGGGGGCGGTAGTACATTCGCCGGAAACTCTTGTTTCCTCGGGTTGAGTAGGAACGGGTCGGCCGGACCCACATCGGTTGCCGCGAGTTGCGCGGCCTTTGCAAAGTTCGGCCCGGGGACGGCGTTCTTGTTCGCGTCCAGCTCGACGATCCTCTCGCTCAGCAAGTTATGAACGCTTTGGCCGCGCCGCGGCAGATAGGTGGCAAACACGTGATCGAAGCTGCGGTTCTCCCCGATAATCACGATCACGTGCTTGATGGGGGTGACGGTTCGGCCGAGCGTACCCGGGCTCGGCAGATCTCCCGGGGCAGTAACGACTCGCGTGGACATGGCGGCCAAGACCGGACCAAACGATACCTGCAATACGGCGAGCGACAACGACGCCATACGCAAGCCCGTCAGGGTGTAAGAGACCATGGCTCGAACGTTCATCTTATTCCTCCTTAACCACACTGCACGCCAGATCGCAGCGGTAGCACGGTAACGGGAGCGTGTTGCAGCGGTGTGATGGTCCCTTGAATCTCCGGTAACGACTGCGGACGATGTGGAGACCCGCGTGAGCCCTTGCTGAGAGATTCCCGGCGGGTCGCGCGGCCGCGGGTAAGAGGCGCCATCATGATTCGGGTCGAGTTGGCGATCATACCCGACGTCCGATTGCCCGAAAAAGCGAGACGGGCGTCCTTGAAGGGATCGCCATCCCGATGCAAGCTTTTGCTCATGACCGACATCCACGCGCTCCTGACATTGATGGTGAGCAAAGGGGCGTCTGACCTTTTTCTCACCCACGGTGCCGCCCCGCACATCAAGATCGAAGGCTTCACCCATCCGGTTAACGCCCCACCCTTCAAGTCCGGGGAGGTCAAGCAGCTCGCTCATTCCATCATGACGGAACGTCAAACTGCCGCCTTCGAGGAGACGATGGAGGCAAACTTATCCCTGTCGGTGGATGGTGTGGGGCGTTTCCGGGTCAATGTGTTCTACCAACGCGGCGAAGTGGCCATGGTCGCGAGATTGATCAAGTCGAACATTCCCACCATCGAGCAGCTGGGACTCCCGCCGGCCTGCGCAAATCTGGCCATGCTCAAACGGGGATTGGTTTTGGTCGTTGGTGCCGCGGGCTCGGGCAAGAGTACATCGCTTGCCGCGATGATCGGTCATCGTTCGGCGAATGCGGACGGTCACATCCTCACCATCGAGGATCCGATCGAGTTCCTCTTCCCTCACCGCCAGTCGCTGGTAGACCAGCGCGAGGTGAACATCGATACCCGCTCATTCGGGGATGCGCTTCGTAACGCCATGCGCGCCGCGCCTGATGTCATCATGATCGGCGAAATCCGCGACGAGGAGACCGCCAAGCACGCGATCGCATACGCAGAAACCGGCCATCTGTGCGTCTCCACCATGCACGCCAACAACGCCAACCAGGCGATCGAGCGCATCATCAATTTCTTTTCGGAGCAAGCACAGAAGCAGCTGCTGATGGACTTGTCGCTGAACCTGCAGGGCGTGATCTCGCAGCGCCTCATCCCCACTCCCGACGGCAAGCTAGCCCTCGCGACCGAATTGATGATCTTGACCGCCTACGTCTCCGATCTCATCCAGAAAGGTCGGGTGGACGAGATCAAGGAACTGATGAGCAAAGGCGACGAAGTCGGCATGCATACCTTCGATCAATCCCTCTATGATCTCTACACTGCCAAGCGCATCAGCCTGCAGGATGCCCTGCGCTACGCGGATTCGCACACCGACCTCGCGCTGCGCGTGCGGCTCTCCGATCACCACCCGGCCGACGCACAGCCCCTAACGGTGAACGACCTGCATGGTATGCAATCCACGCGCACATAGACCTACGCACGCAGGTCAACTCCTACATTAGCGGACCCAAGTCCACGGGCTGCTAACTGCGCGACATCCCTACGGCGCAACCGGCTGGCGGACGGGCCTCACGAAGCGCGCAGGTTGCGGGGCCTGCTGTGAGCGCACGCTTACGACCGGCAGCGCTGATTTCTGGCTGATCTCGGCAGGACTTGAGGCCAAACTCGAGTTTTTCACCGCCCAGCAGCGAGGCTATTCTTATGAGTGCTGAACGCCCTGAGGGATTCTCTGAGCCGCCGGTAAGCACAGGCCGGCAAACGTCCGACGCTGGGCAACCGTCCGACACCGGGCGAGACAGCGTGGGTGCCAGCGAACGTGGACCTTCCGACGATGCTGCGCGCCACGAAGGCGGCGATGCTTCGCGCCAGGGAGCCACAATCTTGGTGCGCGGTGAGACGGTTCGAGATCAGGAGTCAAAGTCACCGGCCAAGGGTTCAGCGCCCAAGGATAAGGACAAGACTCCTCGCAAGGCAGTCTCCGAAGCCAAAGTCAAAATGCAGGGGCGTCTACCCGCCCTCGATGACGATCCCGACGTCGGGGTTCAGAAAGAACACATTGTCATCAGAGACGGCAAAGCAGATCTGGCATTTACCGGAACCCTGCTCGCCTCCGCGGCGCCGCCCTCGGCACCCAACGGGCATTGGCAGGAGTATCGGATTTACGAGACGAATGGCGGAAAGCATGTATTTTCAAAGGTGGGCCGGAGCGTGTTTGCGGAAGAGCAGGACACTCACGAGGCGGAAGCATTTGACCCTTCTCCCTCCTCGGTACCGTCGCAACTGCTCAGAAGCGCGCGCGATCTCGCCCGCTCGCGGCCGCTGACTTGGATGGATGCAGCAGTCGCTTTTTTTGGATACGACCCCCTTGCCAAGGCTCTTTATCGAAAGCTCAGTGGTCAATTCGAGGAACACATCAGTTAGGAAAACGTGGGCTCGGCCGGCCAAGGAGCCGCATTGCGTGACAGCAGCGCGGGCGCTATGGCTCGTCGAACCCGTATCCGAGAGACTGGACGTCGACGACAACCCCGTCTTCGATCCGAACACGCTCCATCAAAAGGTTCGGACCAAGGTTGTACGTCCAAAACTCAACTTGAACGTCCCCGCCGGTTCCCGTTCCTCGACTGTCGACCTGCGTCGGGGGACCGCAGAATGAGGTGACCTCAGCGCTGCTGGATCCTTTATCTATGATTCTGCTGCCGCATCGCATGCCGGCGCTCGCCAGCCCTGGCAAACACCCAATCGCGAGTAATGCGAAGACCAGCCTCGCCGTGGGCCGCGATTGTCTCAAGCCGGACGCAATGGAAACCATTTGATTCGTCACGCCTTCTCTCCCCTGTTCGCTCGACCAAAACGCACTCCGTGATTGCGTGCGACTATTCCTTCAGTCCGTGCGCCGAATCCAGTTCTCTCCGCAAGATCCGAGCCCAATCGTCTACCGTCGCACGGACGGCCGCCGCAGCATCCACTTGAGCCGTGAAGTGAAGCCACGGCGCGTTCGGATCCTTCTTCGAGTCAACGACACGCGCAATCAGGGCACCCGTTGGGGCATCGCGCAGCTCAGCGACCAGCCGCATCTCGCCGACTGAAACGGCATAGGGACGCGTTGGACCGGAGCGCGGGACAGCCGGCGCGTTGATGTAGAGATCGCGAATTTCCGCCCTGATGCGCAGCACATCGGCATCCGCGTGACTGACGAGCGCGTAACCCTGCGGGTGCGTCAACTCCTTTTCGAGCTCCTCTCTGAAAATCTTTCCCAATCCAATTCTTATCTTCTGTTTCTCGGCTGCGGTGATCGGCCCTCCTGCCCGATCGGGCTTAGCGCTCTTGGCAAAGGAGACCTCCACCGGATCGAGCATGACCTTGTCGTAAGCACTCAGGTTGATACCGGGAAGGGCGTATACATGGTCGAGCCCGGTCACCGTCACCGGCTTTAGCCCCTCGTCGGCCGCAGCCAAATCCGCGGCGCTCTGCTCCGCTCGCACGACGGTGAGACTGCTCAGCGCCAGGGCGGCAGCGAGCAGCATTTTTGATAATTGCATCCCTTTGATCTCCCACCAAATCCTACGATTATGCACTCGCCAACTGCGGAATGGTTAATAATTCAGCCGACTTCCGCGACTCTGCGGGAGGTCGATCTAATTACAATGGGGATGGCTATGGGACGGAGTGATTCCCGCCTTTCGCGACGGCAAGCGCATCGAAGTCGTGGTTCCCTGGTATGACTCCTTTTCCTTCACGGGCCCAGGTAAGAAACTCGAGCTTCATCGCTTAGTGATCGACATGGACAAGAAGACGCTCACCGACGAGCCGCACAAGGTGGATGGCTTCGTGTTCTCTTTTGTGCACGACATATCACAGGGGCAAGGCCTCTTCGTCATCCTCGATGGGCGTCACCTCAGCGCAGCGCCTCTTGCAGCCGTTAGGCTACGGCGTCGAATTCCTGCCGGTCTACATGGGTCCTGGTCCCCCGTGCCCTAATGTCAGCCATAACGCTGATACTCTTGTTGTTCGGCGTGGTCGCGGGGTTGCGACTGCTTGCGGATCGGACGGGCATTCCCTTGCCTACATTGCTGGTTTTGGGCGGCTTGGGCGTCGCGGTCACGCCCGGATTGCCGCACCTGGTGCTTGATCCAGGCACCGTGTTCCTCGTTTTCATACCTCCCCTCTTATTCTGGGCGTCCCTCAGAACGTCGCTGCGCGATTTGAGACGCAATCTGCGCGCCATCACTCTGCTTGCGGTCGCACTTGTACTCGCGACAATGGGCGTCGTCGCACGGACGACGCACGCGCTGCTTCCCGAGCTTCCATTGGCAGCTTGTTTTGTGTTGGGCGCCATAGTGGCGCCGCCCGACGCAGTCGCCGTGATCGCCAGCACCCGTCGATTTAAGCTGCCTAGCGACATGCTTGTCATTCTTGAGGGAGAGAGCCTAGTGAACGATGCGGCCGCACTGGTCGCATACCAAATAGCTCTCGCTGCAGTCGTATCTGGCACATTCTCCATACCTCGCGCGGGAGCCGAACTCCTATTGACTGGCGCCGGTGGAATTGCGATTGGGCTCGCAATCGGTTGGTGTGTGGGTTGGTTGCGCTTATATGCGACACGCTCGAGTCTGGTCGAGAACACCATCTCGCTGCTGAGCCCTTTTGTCGCCTTCATTCCAGCCAACGCGCTCGGTTGCTCCGGTGTTCTCGCCGTCGTAGCGATGGGCCTGTACTTCGGGCGTAAAGGTCCGCGTGTGCTCGCGGCGCAGACCCGGCTTCAAGGCACCGCGATGTGGGAAATGGTCACTTTCATTCTAGAGGGGCTAATCTTCATTTTCATCGGGCTGCAGCTGCCGGACGTGGTGCACAAGCTCGAACCGGGGACATTCACCAAGCTTATCGGCGTCTCGCTCGCCGTCGCCGCGGCGATGATCGTCACGCGTATGGTCCTCGTATTTCCAGGCGCGTATCTGCCTCGTTGGCTCGACCGGCGACGGGGATCCGATAAGTCCCCCTATCCGCCGTGGCGCCATCTACTGTTTACGGGCTGGGCCGGAATCCGGGGTGGCGATTCGCTTATCATCGCGCTCGCCCTGCCCTTGGCAGTATCCGGTGGATCCCCTATGCCGGGCCGCAATGCCATCATCTTCATTACATTCGTAGTTATCCTGGTCACTCTGGTGTTCCAAGGGCTCACATTATCGCCACTCATTCGGCTGCTGCGTATTGTGGGCGACGACGAGGAGAATCGTGAAATGGCGAAGGCCAGAGGCGCCAGCGCGAACGCCGGCGCAAGCGCGCTTGACCGATTGGAGGCCGCGGGAAGCGATTCCCGATTGGTGGCTGAGTTGCGCCAAATGTCTGTGCTTCGCTCGGGGCGACCCAGCAGTGCAACTTCCTCCTTGAGGCAATTGCGGCTGGGCATGATCGTTGCAGAACGAGAGGCAGTGATTGCCATGCGCGATCGAAACGAGATCAGCGATACGGTCATGCGAAAGCTACTCGGCGAATTCGATCACGAAGAGCTGCTGTTGAGCCGGCAAGACAATTGAGCTTGGGTGACCATCCTTCTGCTTTCGGTCACCTTGGCGGGAAGTCTCGTCGCGCTGATGCCGCGTCTCACATCCCGACAGCTCGGCGCGGCATTGCTGACCACCGCCATTCTAACGTGGAAATAATTCGATAGAGGCGGTATTCGGCGGCGCACCGCTCAAGGAGTTGGCTGGGGGCGTTTCAGGCGTCCGGGGGCAACACCGCGTATGCGAGTTTGACGACGCCGTGATCGAGCACGTCCGCCGACTTGAACCGCAATCTCACGACCCCAGCCAGGCCGTTGCGATAATCCACGATCCCCTGCACTTGCTCCGCGCCATCGAGCGCGGGAGCGACCAAGACTCGCAACTCGTCGACGACCTGGGCGGCCAGGAAAGCGCCGTTTGTTTTGGCGCCGCCTTCGACCACGAGGTGTGTAATGCCAAACTCTCGAGCAAGCGCATCCAGCAAGCTCGGGATGTCGAGCTCTGCGCCGGCAGAAACGATGTACGAGACGCCATCAGCGGCCAGTTCGGCCAGATGGCTATCGGGGATATCTCGGCCGACAAGAACGATCACGTGGTCGCCGCTCAGCTTCCCGCTCTCAAAGTGAAGTTTGCCGGAAAGGTCGAGCGCAACGGCGAACGTGGCAGCATCCGCCTTGGCCACGTGGAGCGGTCGTTCAACCTTCCACGGACCTGATGACGCGTGGGGGCCGGTTTTGCTCATCTCCGCCATGGTGATGCGGCCGACCAGCCAGGCGTTGGCATGGAGGGAGGCGTGGACTTTCTCGTACTGCCCGGACCAGTCGCCCCTCGCACCATCGGGACTCGCGGTGAAGCGACTGGGATGCAGCCCGCCATCGATTGAAGTCACCATCAGTATCGAGACATGAGGTTTCATCGCACTCTCCTGGTTTGGGCATCCGGCACTGTCGGCACCACTTACACAGTACACAACTACCACGGTCTGCGGATATCGGTCCCCCGCAGGCCATGCGCCGAGGCATAATGGCGATCCATGCCCGTGCCCGTAGAATCCGCCATACATGAAATAATCGCCGTGGGACGGCGGTTCGACGCGCGCGGGCTGGCTGCGGCTACTTCCGGCAACTATTCCTTGAGGGTGAGTGACGACCGCATCGCGATTACCGTGTCAGGTTCCCACAAAGGGCGACTAGGCGCCGCCGATGTCATGCTGGTGGATTGCGAGGGCCGCTCGTTGGACGACCGGAGACCCTCGGCAGAGACGCCATTGCATGTGCAACTCTACCGGCTATATCCGCACGTGCAGGCCGTTTTGCATGTGCATTCGGTTGCCGCAGTGGCGCTCACCCGATTGCGGCCGAAAGCCACCCTCCTGGCGCTCGAGGGGTACGAAATGCTCAAAGCACTACCCGGCATCACCACCCACGAAGCTCGGGTCGACGTTCCCGTATTCGATAACTCACAAGACACCCCGGCTCTTGGCCGTTCCATCGCGGCCCGACTCACCGGCAGACCGCCGCCGCCCGCCTATCTGATTCGCGGACACGGCATGAATGCATGGGGCACGAGTCTCGAAGAGGCCGAACGCGTCATTGAGGCGCTGGAACATCTGTTGGCGTGTGAACTACAAACACAGCAGTTACAATCCGGAAGCTGCCCGGAGGACGGTCGTGACCCGCTTGACCATTCATCTAGATCACCAGCCGCTGACGCCTGAGTTCGACAGCTTCGACGTCGTTGCGATCGCCGAGGCACTAGGTCGCATCGGCGTGCGATTCGAGCAGTGGACCGCGACGCGCTCCTTACCGGGAGATGCGAAGGACCACGAGGTGCTGGAACTCTACGCTCCCGACATCGAGCGGCTCAGGCGCGAAAATGCATATCAGTCCGTGGACGTGGCGCGCTGCCGCCCCGATAACCCGCAGAAATCGCAGATGCGGACCAAATTCCTGAGCGAACACACACACGATGACGATGAAGTGCGCCTGTTCGTCGAGGGAGCAGGCATGTTCTATCTGCATGTCGACAGCAAGGTCTACATGATGCAGTGCGGGCGCAACGATTTGATCAGTGTTCCCGCGGGCACGCGACATTGGTTCGACATGGGACCGGAACCCAATTTCACCGCGATCCGGATGTTTACCAGGCCCGACGGTTGGGTGGCGCAGTTCACGGGCGATCCCATCGCGGCTCGTTTCCCCGCCTTTGACAATCCCTCCTAGAAATGGAATTCAACGAGGTTCGCGCGTTGGTTGTCGACATCGAAGGCACGACCAGCAGCATTGCGTTCGTCAAGGAGCAATTGTACCCGTACGCACGCAAGCACATTCCCGGCTACGTGCAAGAACATGCAACAGCCATCCAAGACGTCCTCGACGAGGTGAGACGAATTGACGAAAACGCCGCGCTGGATATTCCGCAGCTGATCGCGGTACTGCTTCGCTGGATGGATGACGACCGAAAGTTCACGCCGCTCAAGGCGCTTCAAGGCCTCGTTTGGCAGAACGGTTTCGACAGCGGTGCACTGTGCGCGCCCATTTACGAGGATGCGCTGCGCGCGCTCAGGCGCTGGCGCGAGCAAGGACTGAAGCTCTACATTTACTCTTCAGGCTCGGTAAAAGCGCAGCAGTTGCTGTTCGCGCATACGGAACAAGGAGATCTGACACCGTTATTTTCCGGCTACTTTGACACGACGACGGGTTCGAAGCTGGAGGCCGACTCGTTCCGCAGCATCGCAAGATCCATTGCTCTGCCCGCGAAGGCAATTTTGTTTCTATCCGACCATATCGGCGAAATCGAAGCAGCCCGCGCTGCGGGAATGCATGCGGCGTGGGTGGACCGGGACCCCGTTCTCGCGTCCGTTGGAGGGTCGGTGCGTATCCGGAATTTCGACGAGATCGTCATACTGAACACTGGTGCACGAGGTCAGGATTGAGGAGAGGACCGCGCGTGGTCGCACATTCCCTGTGACAAAGTGGATCCGATTCATGCAAGGAGCCACGGAATATTTTGGCAAGCTCGAAGGATCGACGATCGAGGTTCATTCGGGCGACATGTTCGAGAATCCCCTCCCCCGGGGGTTCACGGCGGCCCTTTCGAGTGTTCGCGTGATCGCTCCGGTACGCCCCGGCAAATTCATTTGCCTGTGGAACAATTTTTATGCGCTGGCCGCAAAGCTGGGTCATGCTGCTCCGACGGAGCCGCTGTGCTTCCTCAAGGCATCTAACAGCTATCTGGATCCCGAGGCCGAATTCCGTCGGCCGACTTCCTATGAGGGGAGAGTCGCCTACGAAGGTGAACTCGGCGTCGTGCTCGGTCAGCGGTGTACTGATGTCGATGAGGCGACAGCCGGGTCCGCCATCTTTGGCTACACCTGTGTCAACGACCTGACCGCGGTCGACCTGTTGAATCGAGATCCTTCGTTCACACAGTGGATGCGCGCGAAGAGCTTTGACGGATTCGGTCCAATCGGTCCAGTGATCGCCACGGGATTGGACTGGACACAGTTGCGAATACGTACGGTAGTCGACGGCGTTGAGCGACAAAACTATGCGGCCGAGGACATGATTTTGTCGCCGGCGCGCATTGTGAGCCAACTGTCGCGCGAGATGACGCTGATGCCCGGGGATGTAATTGCCTGCGGAACGTCACTTGGCGTAAAGACACTGCAGCCTGGCTCTACAGTCGAGATCGTAATCGACGCTATTGGTACATTGAGAAACTTTTTTGCCGTGGACAAGCTATCCGCTTGAGGTGTTTATCTGGAGGTAACGCGCGAAATTGTGCCCCGTGCCGGCTCCTGGCGCTGGACAAAAAGAAGGTGCTCTCGCAGGATCGCTGAACCTGTACTGCGGATCAGCTCATGAAACAGGCCGACTGGTACTTTGACTTCGTCTCGCCGTTTGCCTACTTACAGCTCGGAATGCTGGATGAGGTTGCGAAGCGCGCCACCATCGCACTGCGGCCCGTGCTGCTCGCCGGGATCCTTAACCACTTCGGGCAGAAGGGTCCGGCCGAGATCATAGGGAAACGGCAGTTCACCTATCAGTACGTTCAGTGGCTGGCCGAGAGCCGCGGCGTGCCGATGTGCTTTCCGCCGGCACATCCGTTCAACCCACTCAAAGCACTCAGGCTCGCGGTCGCCCTGCATGCCGAGCCCGTCGCCATCCGTACCATCTTCATGCACCTCTGGCGAGACGGCCGCTCGCTCGAGCCGAACGGAGACTGGGAGGCGCTCTGCGCGCGCGTGCCGCTGCCGAATGCCGATGCCGTCATCCAGGAGCAATGGGTGAAGGACATGCTCGCCGACAACGGCCGGCGTGCGCTCGCGGCGGGCGTATTCGGCGTGCCGACCTTCGTCATCGACGGCCGGGTCTTCTGGGGAGCCGACTCGACGCAGATGGTCGTCGACTATCTCGACAATCCCGCGCGATTTGCGACCGGCGAGTTCGCCAGGCTCGCCGTGCTTCCGGTCGGCGCACAGAGGCGCGCGCCCTCTTGACCGGGAAAGCATCCTATTGCTTTCGAGCTTCTCGGCTGTCGAGCAGGCCTTGAATTCGCAGGAGCGAGTCCATGTAGACGGTGGTCAGTTCTTGGCCCTCCTTCTCCTCGAGGCCCTCGGCCAGGACATTGGCGAGTGTGTCGATCGCGACGCGGACCGTCATCGACTCCGCATCACTGAGTTTCACACCATTAATTATAATGACCGCTTCGTCCTGCATCGCAGCTCCGCCGTCGCCAGGGGTTGGAAGTACGGTACACGAAAAATAGACCCCGCTGGCGACATGCTCGCAATGGTTCGCTCGCCGGTGGCTATCGAATTATGGGCGGATTGCGCTAAACTGTCGTCTGCATGACCGCATTTCGCTCGAAGTCGAGCACATATCGACGTCAACCACCCGTTGTTTGATATCGCGCGGCGCCGGCCGATGCCGCAGCATTCACTACAGCCAATCACCAATCTATGAGCAACCCCAACCCGACGTCTCCCCGCCCCACTCTTAAGCTCAAAGTCGCTCCGCGAGCAACCGCCGGCAAGACCACGCCGACTGCCCCGTCGACTCCTATATCGACCACGCCCACGAAGCAGAAACCGGGCGCTCACTGGTCGGATGAGTACAAGGAGCGTATGCAGGCCGACATGGACGCTTTGTCATCGCGGTAAAGGCCACCGAAGCCCAAGCTTACTGCGCGTAAGTGACGGATTAAGCGACGATTTCGTAGGTGAACGCCCTTCCGCGCGGCTCCATCCCGGCGGACATGGCGCGGCGTCCGTTTCAATGTGTCTGCGGGGACAGCCTTGGGCTCGGGGCCGCCTGCACCGAGGCTTGCGCCCGTGCCGCCTGTTTTTCCTTTACTTTCGCCTCATGATGCCCGACAGCGCAACCCACAGCTGCGCCGGCCAAGCCATGGCGACCCGCTACGTGACCGACCACGCCCCCGACGATGGCGCCTTTAATACAACCATGGGCGTTGGCAACGATCGGTGGCGCCGCAGCAGAAACCGATACGGCAACTACCAATAGAATCTTCCGCATACTCAGCACCTCATGCCACCGGAGTGCCCGAGACCGTTGTGATCGCCAAGATGCCAAACGCCACCAGGTACAGCGCGAAGGCTACCAAGATCGGCCAACCGTCCATGACCGTTCCATGAGCGCGAATCAGATTGGTGTTCATGCCTCTCTCCCGTGTCCTGTAACCACATAACACGGCAGCAGGGAAAAAGTTGCAGTGCTGGCTTCGCGTATCCGGGTCACGCCCCCCTATCCCACCCTCAGGTCCGCGGACTTTTCGGCGTGTACTTCTGCTCGCTCCGCGCGCTCCAGCGGTACAAATCCTCTTCCCCGCAATGAGGGCATTTGATCGCAGTCAACGGATCGTCGAATTCCGCGGGCGCTTTGCCGCCCGGTGTCTTGTCTGCAATCGCGATGACGAGCCCGCACGGTCGGTTCTTACACAACCAACCGACATAGAGCTCGTCCGGGACCATCTGCTGCGCCGCCCTGACATCGACGTGGCGCAATGGCGCGGACGTGACCGGTTTGTGGGATGGCGTACCCCGGCTTTTGGTTGGACGCTTGATCGCCATTGCCGTCTCTCCGCTGGAGGAACTCGCAAGAGCCTACCCCGACCGGGACGACTCTGCCAGCAAAAAACCCGCCGGACGTGCTCGCCGCCGTGTCTATCGATTATCCTGGGTTCACCATGCCCCCCTTTGACCCACGCCTTCTCGGCGCGTTGCGCGCAGCCAGTCGCGTCGTCGTCTTCACCGGCGCCGGCGTTTCCGCCGAAAGCGGGATCCCGACCTTCCGCAACAAGCAGACCGGTCTCTGGGAGCGCTTCGATGCCGCCGAACTCGCAACGCCTCATGCCTTCGAACGCGATCCGGCATTGGTATGGGGCTGGTACGAATGGCGGCGCGCGACGCTGATCAACGCCCAACCGAACCCCGCGCACGAGGCCATTGCAGCAATGGCGACCCTCGTTCCCGAACTCACCCTGATCACGCAAAACGTCGACGACCTGCATGAGCGCGCCGGAAGTCGAGATGTCCTGCACCTGCATGGCGAGCTCCTCCGTCCCTACTGCGAGGCGTGCCGAGAACCCTACAGCTCGGTGCCGCAGATACCCTCCGGCAGTGCGCGCATCGAACCCCCGTGCTGCGGGTCCTGTAACGGGCGGGTACGACCCGGCGTCGTCTGGTTCGGCGAAAGGCTGCCCGAGCGACAATGGCTCTCGGCTTGCGAAGCCGCCAAGCGTTGCGACGTGTTCTTCTGTATCGGAACTTCGTCCCTGGTCCAGCCCGCCGCCTCCCTGACCGACCTTGCGATCGCCGCCGGCGGCACGACCATCCAAGTCAATCCCAATCCCACGGATATAGATGACGCGGTGCAGTTCGCCCTTCGAGAGTCCGCCGGGACCATCCTTCCGCAGCTCGTCGCAGACACATGGCATCGAACTCAAGTATTCGCAGGCCGTCGCTAATTCGGGATCTCGGCATTCGGGACCCCTCTGCGAATATCCGTCGAAAAACTCTCGCTATGATCAGCCGCCTTCGCTCGTTCCGTGATCCGTCCGAGCGCCCGCAGTTCTTCAAACGAATAATGCGAGGTGAGGCCGCCAATTCTATAGACATACTCCGGCAGGTATCCTGTCAGCAGCAGACTGTAGTTCAATGGAAGTGGGCTTACGATACGCTTCATCATGTGGTACACCAATGTCGCGCAGTTCGCGGTCACCGTGTTATAGAATCGAGGCGAGTGTACGAGACTGTTCGCCTGGCCGATGTAGGCGAGAAACAGTGAGCGCATCGCCGATACTGGCATCTGGATCCGGTATAGATAATCGTCCTCTCCACGCACATTGGTTCGAACGCGAATCACGTCACGTTCGTCTGCAGCGATAATACTGAGCTCAAACTCTTTAAAGAATCCGCCGATCTCCGAGAAATCCTCGCCCTTTCGGCGGCGTATCTCCACCGAGAACACGACATAGTCAGCGCTCTCGAAGCCGAATGACACCAACATGTGCGCGATCGCAGGACCGCTCCAGTACGACATGATCATGTCGACCGATCGGAGTTTATCGAGGTCGTAGTGACGCGTTTCCCAACGCGGCGTGTAGTCGCTGTTGCTGCGCCAATCGAAGTTGCGCACATTGTTCAGGGTGACGTCCTGACCGTCGACGACGCCGGACGTCATTTGAGCGACGTCGTCGGCCCAGATATGGTCGTTCGAGGGCGGGAGGTGGTGCCACCAGAGGAGTAAAATGGCAAACGCCGCCGCAAATACCCATAGACCTTGTGCGATACGCCGACTCCACAGCGCGGCCAGCACGGTAAGGCCCAAAACGACCCACAATGTCACTCCGAGCGTCTTAAGCCCGTGGTCACTTGGCAATTGGTACCAGAGTGCAAGGACCCCCCAGGTCGCGGCGACTCCGACGATAAGTGTGATCAGCACTCGTGCAGCAATTCGCACAAAGCGCCGCCATGGGCTCCCAAACATCTGTCACCACTCCGCCAACTCTCTACTGACCCGAAAACACACCCCAGAGCCGAGTCATCGCCACCGTATCCAGCGCACGATAGAGCGGCGATTCTATCCTAGTCTCCTCCTTCCTCTGATCGGAGGTCCCCTCCCGGATAGCGTAGACTGCGAGCCGGGAGCGACGGGCACGGCGACGACACTCGCACCCAACTGGCGACAATTTCACGCAAGAATTCCACTCTCACGTATCGCAGTCTTCGTTGGCAGCGGAAGGAGTGTGCGCGACGAAGTATCGGAAATTGGGGAACACAGGACTCATCGTGAGCGAGGTGGGGCTTGGAACGATGCAGTTCGGCGGCAAGATGAACATGGGTAACCTCGGTCAGGAGGACACGACACAAATGGTGAGGTTTGCCTTGGACAGGGGTATCAACTTCATCGATGCGGCAGACGTGTACAGCCTTGGAGAGAGCGAAACTCTGGTCGGTAATGCCTTGAGGGGCGTGCGGCAAGAAATCGTGCTGGCCACCAAAGTCCGGCTCCCCATGAGCGAAAATCTCAATCGGAGCGGCGCGACCCGCGTGAACATCACTCGCGAAGTGGACGGCAGCCTACGACGGCTGCAGACCGATTATATCGATCTTTACCAGGTACATGGATGGGACAGCAACACGCCGCTCGAAGAAACGTTGCGGACGCTCGACGACGTCGTACGCCAAGGGAAGGTGCGCTATATCGGGCTCTCCAACTTCATGTCATGGCAGGCGGCCACCGCGGTCATGCTGCAAGAGCGCCTGGGGTTGGAAAAATACGTGACTGCGCAAATGTATTACAGCCTCGTGGGCCGAGGTCTCGAATACGAGTTTCAGTCGTTCGCCGAATACCACAACATCGGTATCCTGGTTTGGAGCCCGCTTGCCGGTGGTTTCCTCTCGGGCAAGTACAGCCGTACCAACCCCGCCCCTGCCGGCACGCGGTTCGCGGAGGCCGGTTCCTTCGTGCCCTTCGACAGGGAGATGGGCTACCGTGTCGTGGAAGCGCTGAAGGAGGTGGCCGGCCGGCACGACGCAAGCCCGGCCCGCACGGCGTTGTCGTGGGTGCTAGCACGGCCGGCAGTCAGCAGTGTGATCGTCGCTGCCCGGAGGACTGAACAACTGGAAGATAACATCGGCGCCGTAGACCTTCAGCTCTCGGACGAAGAAATCCGACTTCTGGATGCGGCTTCCGATCCCGGCATTCCGTATCCGAAGTGGATGGTCCTGCAACTCGACACCGCGGAAGACCCGCGTTCGAAAGCTCTATATCCCGAGCGCTACGCCGATGGGGGTCCCTGGAAGGATCTCCGCCGGACGCAATGGTCGGCCTGAGAGGGACCGACGAGGACACATGAACAGTACGTCAACCCGGTGGCGCTCGGACGGTGTACGGGTCATCCATCCCAAGGAGTTCGATTCCAATATCGCTCAGACGCCTGGTTTGCGTCGCCTCGCGGCGGTGACGACGCAGAACACGGGCGCGACGAGGCTCTGGGCCGGCACCTTCACAGTTGACGCAAAGGCGAAGACCGGCCCCCATCACCACGGCGATCTAGAGACCGTGATTTACGTCCTCAACGGAGTCGCAAGACTGCGCTGGGGTGAGCGTCTGGAATTCGAAGCCGAGGCGGCTGCCGGGGATTTTGTCTACGTGCCGCCCTACGTTCCGCATCAGGAGATCAATCCGAGTCCCGATTTGCAGCTGCAGTGCGTGTTGGCGCGTAGCGGCCAAAAGGGTCTGGTATTCAACCTCGAGATCGAGGGCGTGCAAACGCCTGAGCTGATCCGATGGATCGACGACCTGCATAAATGACACAAACGAGGATATGTCGACTTGCGGAGTCTTCGCTAGTTCGGCGCCGGGGTGGAGAGAGGCTGGTCTTTGTCGACGATCCACGTGGAAACGGCCGTGCCGCCCTCGCTACCGGGCTGAGTAGTTAGACTATGAATCTCCCCACGGGCATTGAAGAAAGTGTCTCCGGTTTTCAGTATTCGATCGGGCTGGCCCTTCTTCTTCAGCACCAGGGGTCCTTTCAGAACGTAACCGACTTCATCGCCCGGATGGGTGTGAAAGCCGATGGCGCTCCCGGCCGGCAGGAGCGCCGTACCGAGAACGATTTCCTTGCCGGCCACGGCCGTTTGATCGTGACGTTCGAGGATTGTCCGTACCGGTGCCGACGCAGGCGCTGGTCCGGGTGCATCGGCGAATGCGTTTAGCGAGATACACAGGATCGCAATAATCGCCAGTCTAGATGCTGTCGGCATGGGAAACCTCATGTGCTTGTCAAGACTCTGGAATCGCCGCATCACGGAATGCTACTCGGGAGACTGGAAAAGTAAGCGGCGGCCGCCGCAATGTCGGACGCATTGAGTTGCCCGGCAACGGAAGTCATGAGCTTTCCCGGGTCATTCTTCCGAGTACGCTGCTGAAAAGACGTGAGGGCGCTCGTCAAATACTGGGCCGACTGGCCGGCGAGGTAGGGGGCCGCGTGCAGCACGCCGATACCATCGGGGCCGTGGCAACTGTCACAGGCTTGCACTCGCTTGGCCTCCGAGCCCTGACGAGCCAGTCGACGGCCGAAATTGAGCTGGGCCGCGCTCGCCGTCGATGGAATCACCGTGCGTGGCGCGCTGGCGGTCGAGAAGTACGTTGCCACGGCCTCGATGTCGGCACGCGTCAGAGGCTTTGCGAAGTTTCGCATGACCGGATTCGCTCGATCGCCGCTCGCGTAGTCCTCCAGTTGCTTGCCCAGATACTCGGCCGACTGTCCCGCTAGCCGCGGGATGCTCGCGGGCGCATTGCCTTCGCCATGCACGCCGTGACACCCCTGACACACCGTCGCCGACGCGGGAGCAGTCATCTCGGCTCGAGCGATCCCATGAGGCGCGATCGCGATCAGCCCCGCCAGGGCGAATGCGCGGCCCCTGTCGATTCGTCGGGAGTCCAGGCTCACAGGTCGCCTTGTCATGCGGACACCAGGCGACCAGGATTTTTGAGGTATTTGTTCTTGATGGCGTCGATGGCCCAGTACGTGAGAGCACCCAACGTATTGGTTGGATTCCACGACGCGTTTTGGGGGTAAACCGAGGCGCCGATGACGAATACATTGGGAACGTCCCACGACTGCAAAAAGCGATTGACGACGCTCGTGCTCGGATCGCTGCCCATCACCGTACCGCCGGTATTGTGGGTCGTCTGATATTGCGTCGTCGTATAGGGGGCCTTGCGCGGGCTTCCGGCGACCTGCTTCGCACCCATGGCTTTGCCGATCTCCTCAGCTTTTGCGGTCACATAGGCGGCCATCTTCAGATCGTTCCGCGGAAAATCGAACGTCATGCGAAGCAGAGGCTGGCCCCATGCGTCCTTATAGGTAGGATCGAGGTCCAAGTAGTTTTGCCTGGTCGACACAGAACTCCCGTGCAGGCTGAACATGACGGTGTGGTTGTAATGCTTGACCACCGCGTCCTTCCAACCCTTTCCCCAGGAGGGCGTGCCGGGCGGTACCGGGTGGTATTGAATAGGCCGACCATTGGTATTGACCGCACCGATGAACGAACCCCCAATGAATCCCAACCCCGAATGGTCGAAGTTATCACCGGCAAAATCATTGATGAGCGTGCCAGAAGCTCCGGATGCCATGAAGGGATTGATAAACACGTCCTCGTCGAAAAACGAGGCCACGCTGCTCATCGTTTGATAGGCGTAATTGCGCCCCACTACCCCTTTAGCCGTCGCCGGATCGTACGCTGCGCCGATACGCGACAACAGCAGCATGCGAACATTATTGAGGGCGAAGGAAGATGTAATGATCAAGGGGGCGGGCTGCTCAAACTCCCTGCCCGCGGCATCTATATACGTGACGCCCGTGGCCTTTTTTCGAGTGGAATCGAGATTGATGCGCTGAACCTGACAGCCGGTGCGCAGCTCGAAGTTGGGATTGGCCAGGAGCACGGGCAAAATGATTGTTTGCGGCACCGACTTGGCGAAGTGTTCGCATGCGTAGCGCTCGCAAAAGCCGCAAAAGACACAGGCGTTGAGCTTGATACCCTCGGGATTCGTGTACGGCTGGCTCAAATTCGAGGAAGGCTGGGGGAACGGGTGATAACCTAAACTCGAGGCGGCTTTGCGAAACATGGCGCCCGAGTAATGCTCTTTTTGCGGCGGCGTGGGATATTCGCGCGAGCGCGGCGACTCGAACGGGTCCCCGCCGGGCACGATCTTGCCCTTGATGTTCCCGGCTTTGCCGCTCGTTCCCAACAGATACTCGAAACGGTCGTAGTGCGGCTCGAGATCATTGTACGAGACCCCCCAATCCTGAATGGTCACATCGGGATCCAGGAAATTTCCGCCGTAGCGCTCGCGCGTGCGCGTGGCAAGCTCGAAGTCATTCGCTTGAAAACGGTAGGTCTGTCCATTCCAGTGCACCATGGACCCACCGAGGCCGGTGCCGGGCAAGAACGACTCCCATCGCCGAATGGGTAAGGCCGTTTCTGCCGATTGATTGCGAAACGTCACCGCTTCGCGGGTGTTGTCCTGCATCAAGGCTTTGCGGATATCGAAACGCAGCTCATCGTGGATGGCAGGACTTTGAAACTGCGGCACGGTAAAGCGTGCCTCGCCGCGTTCAAGCCCGACCACTTTGTAGCCGGCGGCCGCCAGTTCTTTGGCGACGATGCTGCCGACCATGCCGACCCCGATAACCACCACATCGACTTCCTTGAGACGCTGTACCACGGTGTTTCCTCGACTTGAGTCCGGTGGGGCGAAGCGATGGTCTATTACAGGTGCGCAGGAATGTTGGGATCAGGGTGGATATGGCGCTGGCCGTCCTCCCCAAGACTCATCGGTTCCCGCTCGAACTTGATGCCATGGCGATCAATCGATTCGTAGTAGTCCGCATAGGCACCCGGGAAACCGATCATCCTCCACGCCACCATGTCGCGATTGCCGCCATAGACGGGATCGCTAAAGAAACCCTCGACTGTCATTTGCAGCAACATGCCGAAGAACACACCGGACGGGACGCCGTTGAGATCTGCCCCGCCGCCTTCGAGCGACCTCAGGTACGCATCCTGAGCCTCCGCGGTCATCTTGGAAAAAGGAGTGCCCCGAGAATCCAGGTCATGATTGATGGCGCGCAGCGCTTGGTGAAATAGCTCCCCGGGCGTGAATGGCAATTGGTAGCCTTGCGATGCGGATCCGGCGGTCCAGGGACCGCTGCGGTACAGGCGCTCGCCGGCGCCCCAAGCGCCGCCCAATTGCTTGTCCAGATAATCGGGAACGCCCGCCGCAAGGGCACCCGCGCCGTGCTCATCGGCAGGAATGAGCCGCTCGCAGGCGGCTTCGATGAAGGCGGCCTCGCTAGCGTTGAAGAAAAGGTACACCCCAGGCGCTGCGGCTTGGGTACCGAGGGGCGTATGAGACCGGGGCGGCGCGGCAGGCGTCGGCTCCTCGGAATGAGCCGAAGCCGCGGGTACTATCGATGCCGCCCCGATACCTGCGACGAACGAGCGGCGAGTCACCTTGTTCACTGCGTGCGTCCGTAGCGTTTATTGTTCATCCCTTGCTCTTCTCAATCTTATCTCAATTTCGGGACGAGCTTGCCTTCCCGCTCCACTGCTGCCCAACGTCCGCAGCCTACTCGCGGGCGTCGTGGGTGTCGAGGCGCAGATATTTATTGGTCGATACCATCGTCCAATGAACGGGAGTGCGAAACAACAGCCATTCCCGGTGCCGATTCCGATTAGGAATGGCGGTCTCGAACGAATCGTGTCGACCACGCCTGCAATTGGTCCATCGTTGCGGTAGCACCCCCACAAACGATCACCAAGAGCGTGCCGAAGGATTCCAATACGGCGCTGCGCTCGTGGAGTAATGCCAACGACGCGCCGCAGGCGGGCTCTACCAGCACACGGTGTTCATCCAGAAAGTGTTTGCATGCGAACACGGAGGCCTCGTCAGAGACGACAGCGCTTTTCACCGGATGTACCGTCGACCATCGAAATGCTTGCTCGCAAACCTGCCGCGCACCAAGCGACGTGGCAATGCTTGTGATGCCGGCGAGCGTTATACGGTGGCCGGCTGCCAGCGACTGGGCAAAAGAATCGGCCCCCGCAGTCTCGACGGCGACCACCGGCACATTCTCCATGCCGTTGCAACGTAACCCTTCAACGACTCCGCAGAGCAAGCCCCCGCCTCCTACCGATAACACGACCGCATCGGGTTTCACCCCGGCACATGTGACTTCGTCGATCATGCTGGCGTGCCCGCGCCACAGCAGCGGATCGTCGAATGGATGAATGAAGGCGGCCTGTTCGCCGATCATTGATTGAGCGAGCGCATTGGCTTCCTGCCACGACGCCCCGTGTACGATGACCTCACCGTTTTCGAGGCGTATCAGTGTCTTGGCGTGCTCGGAAGTGGTCTCTGGCACGACTACCGTGACCGGGATCCGCAAGTGGCGGCCCGCGTAAGCCACGGCGATACCTGCGTTTCCTCCAGAGGAAGAGATGAAACGTGTCGCGCCACGGCGAGCGTATTCCTCGCAAGCGAGCCCGATACCGCGAATCTTGAACGAGCCGGGAGGCTGCGCTGCCTCCATCTTCAGCCAGATCGTTTTGCCGGACAACCTCGACAACGAACGAGATTCGAGGAGGGGCGTTTCGATGTGCAACATAACCGCCTGAGCGTTACCTAGAAAATCGCCGGTGTACCCACCCATAATATGCGGAGCATTTTCTTGCTCACATTGGCCATTTTGTAGGGATGGCGTTGATCGAAGTGCGCGCTATCCCCATTGCCAAGAATGAATGTCTCGGAGCCCAGAGTTACGGATAGTTTCCCGTCGAGGACATAGTAAAAACCTTCTCCCGCGCGGGTCGTCGCGGGCGTGGACGTCTTCGGAGGAATCGTCATCAGAAGCGCCTCCATCTGCCGCTCGCCATGTTTTCCCGTCAGGCGCTCATAGCGAATCGCATTACCCATATCCAGCAGCTCGGGGTCGGAGGCGCGTCGCACCACCTGGCCGGGAGGTGGTGGGCTGATGAAGTAGTGAATATCGACTTCCAGCGCCTCTGCGATGGCGATCAGCGATGCAATCGAGGGCGTCGTGCGATCCCGCTCGACTTGGGACAGGAACGGCGCGGACAAGCCCGATTTATCCGCCAGTTCTTGCAGGGTCAATCCCATGCGTTTACGCCGAGCGCGTAGCGCGGATGCAATGGGCAAGCCGCCGGATTTCACGGGGGACTTTGAAATTTTGGATGTAGCGGCCATCATCTTGCGGAATCTGCTCGGTCCATCGCACCCATTGCGCTCGCGCATCAATGAGTCTTCCATGAGATGCGAATTGGATGCCAGCCCAACTTCCGGCATGATGCCTTGCTCGACGCCCCTGATCAACTATTGTTGAGTTATCAAATATATTTGATTACATTAGATGAAGCTTTTGGCGGACATGTATCGGCAGATTGGTCGGTGCATGCAGCCGAACGTGGCGCTCAGCGCCGAAATTGCCTTTGATGTATAAAAAATAGGGATGCACATGGCTCGAGAAAAATCGAGAATCAACTGCGTTGCCTTACTCTGCTGCGGATCCTCTCTCGGTGGCCTGTTCGCCGGCGCCGCGATTGCCCAGCAATCCCGTTCAGATCCGGGACAGCTCGAGGAGATCGTGGTCACCGCCGAAAAGCGCGAGGCGACCATCGAGACGACGGCCATCAGCCTGACGGCGGTCTCGGGGGCGGATATTGTGAACCGCGGGTTTACCGACCTTGCCTCCCTCATGCAGACGGTCCCCGGAGTCTCGCTCCGCACCAGCGGTCCTGGCATGACGGAGTTCGAGATGCGCGGCGTCGCCTCCAATGGCGGCAACTCCCCGACGGTCGGCTTCTATTTCGACGAAACACCCCTGACCGCGCCGGCCGCGACCAACGAGGGCAAGATCGTCATTTCGCCCGACCTCTACGACCTCAATCGCGTCGAGGTGCTGCGAGGCCCGCAGGGCACACTTTACGGCTCGGGCTCCATGGGCGGCACCATCCGGGTCATACCGAACGCGCCTAACCCCGAAGCGTTCGAGTCCTCGGGCGAGGCGAAATTCGCCGACACCGATCATGGCGGCTTCGATCACGGCGAGAACGCCATGATCAATCTGCCCTTCTTCAACGGCACCGCGGCACTGCGCATCGTCGGCTCTTATTCATTCGACGCCGGCTGGATCGACCGGGTGGTGATCGCCCCCGGCGAGTTCCCGCTCGCGACCAACGGCTTCACGACCCGCGGCAATGTGCTCGCGGCTCCCATCGCGACCGAGTATCACGACGTCAACGACGTCGAGAAGACGACGGTGCGCATCAGCGCGGTGTTCAAGCCCATCGACGGCCTCACCATCACCCCGTCGTACTTCTATCAGAAGATGCGCGCCGGCGGCCTGCCCTACATCGACAGCGTCCCGGGTACGGATGCGCATTACCAGCCGTTCGACATTGCCGAGAATTATCGCGACGAGTTCCATCTCTCGGCATTGAGCATCAAGTACCGCACGAATGTCTTCGAGATCAGCTCGGCGAGCGCCTATTGGACTAGGCACGAGCCGCTCATTCAAGACGCCTCGGAGTCGTGGTCGACCGCGATCCAGCTCCCCTCGTACGGCCCGGGCAACGGCGGGATCGGTGCGGCCTACGCGGATGAAGACAACCAATCGCATCAGACCACCGAGGAGCTGCGTATTTCATCGGTGGGCGACACGCGCCTCAAGTGGCTGGCCGGCTATTTCTACTCGGATTTCGAGTCCGGCTGGGACATCATTTTCCCGTCGCAGACAGGGGTGCAGGTGTTCGGCACATCGAACAGTCTCTTCGACTACTACAGCCCCTTCAAGATCTTGCAGCAGTCGGTATTCGGCGAAGTGACCTACAACATCACCGAACCCTTTGCCGTCACGGTGGGCGCACGCCGTTATCACTATGACGCCCCCGTCGGTCTCGACCAATACGGCGCGCTCTTAGGCACGCTCACGCCGACGTTCACCAGCACCTCGGAGAACGCCCAGGGCGTCACCCCCAAGGTGTCGCTCTCTTACCAGTTCGACAAGGACCTGCTCGTCTATGCGACGGCCGCGAAGGGCTTTCGCCCCGGCGGCGGAACGGGCCCGGTACCGACCACGGGGCCGAAAGGAGTGAACTGCGAGCCTCAGTTGCAGATCGAGTACGGCTCCAAGGGGTTCATCAACGGGCCGATCTCGTTCACCTCCGACAGCGTTTGGAGCTACGAGCTTGGTGAGAAATGGCGCTCAGCCGACGGTCGATTCAGCGTCAACGCCGCGGCTTACTACGAGGGGTGGGTGGGCGTGCAGCAGGTCAATGCGCTCTCCACATGCGGCTACGTGTACACCGCGAATGTGGGCGATGCGCATGTCAAGGGCGGCGAGATCGAGGCGCGTGCGATCGCAGTCCGCGATCTCGAGCTCTCGGGGAGCGTCACTTATTCGAAAGCTTCACTCTCGAGCGCGACGCTAATCGATTCCGGCTTCAATCCGGGCACGCCGATCCAGCAGGTCCCAAAATGGAGCGCGTCGGCTCAGGCTGCCTACCATCACGATCTGACGGACAATCTTGCGCTCATCGCGCGCGCCGAGTCGACTTACGTCGGCAGCCGCACCGACGAGACTTACTTCACGAACACGTTGCCCTCATACGATCTCACTAACATCCGGGGCGGGTTGCAGGGCGAGCGCTGGTCCGCGGTCCTCTTCGTGAACAACGTTGCCGACAAGCGTGCGCTCCTCAACAACATCACGCAGGATGCTGAGAACCTGGCGGACTTCAACCGGGTCGCGGTGAGCCAGCCGCGCACCGCGGGCATCGACCTCAACTACAAGTTCAGGTAAATGCGCCGAGCGCCTGCCGAGTTCATGGGCTCGCGGTGGGGACGACGCGCACCGGCAGCGGCACGTTGCACAGATCGATCGCCCCCGGGTTGTGCTTGAACCACGGCTCGCGGCGCTCGCGCCGTTGCTCGAGTACGGAGCGGAATGTCGCGCTCTCGGTGCGCAGCACCTCGATCCGCGTGCGCTCGGCCGGCGGCACGTCGGAGGCGAGCCGCACCGAGCTGATCGGCGCCGGCGGTTCCGCGGCGACATAGAAGCCCATTTCGCCGCTCCCGCGCGGCAAGGTGGAGAGGAACTCCATACCTTTGAGGACCCGTCCGACCAGCGCGACATTGAGGTCGAGCTGCCGCGGCGCGTTGCCGATCACCGCATACATCTCGGCTCCGGTACTCTCGGCGGAATCGTCGCGCCCCGCGCCAACCATGCCGTAGCAGTGCGCGAGCCACACCGTGTGCGTGCCCGGGTCGCGACCTGCCGGAAACCCGTCCAGGAACCCGACTTCCTTTGCGTAGAGATCGCGGTCCGCCAAGGCCTCGAAGCGCGCCGCGGCTTGCGCGTCGGCGGTGAACTCAACCGAGGGCCGCACGCCCGGCGGCAAGGGGCGACGGTGTGTCTCGTCGTCCCACTGCACGACGTAGTTATCCTGCACGCGGATGACGGCGAGGCCGTCAAAGTAATGCGCGCGCACCAGCGCCTTGATGTTGGCGGCATGCTGGGGCACGACGCGTGTCGCGAGCTCGATCACCACACGCCCGTGCGCGAGTTCGAGATACAGGGTGTCGTCGGGATTCGGTACGCGCCAGTCGGCGGCCGGGGAGCCCGCGAGCAAGTCCGCCACGGTGACGGGCTTTGCGTCGAGGTCAGGCGCGGACGCGAGGCCGAGCGCCGCTGCGAGCGTGGCCGCCACTGCCCGCGGGCGGGCTGCCCTCATGGCGCTCCCCCTCGCTTCGCTGCAGGCACAGGCTCGGCCGCCGCAGCCTTCTCCACCCCGCTCAGCATCCGATCGAGCGCTGCGCGGTCGAAGTAGCGCCCCGCGAGCACTACGCCGCGAATCTTTTGCGTATTGGCAATGTTATCGAGCGGATTCGCGTCGAGCAGCACGAGATCGGCAAGCTTGCCTTTCTCGACCGTACCCAGATCCGCCGTGCGTCCCATGAACTTGGCCGGATTGAGTGTTGCCGTCTGCAGGGCCTGCATCGGGGTGAGTCCCGCTTGCTGGAACAGCACCAGCTCCTGGTGAAGGCTGAAACCCGGGAAGATGTGCACGCCCGCGGCCGTGTCGGTGCCGGCCATGAACGGCACTCCTGCGCGAAACATCGCGAGCGTCATATCGAGCTCCATCTGCACGAATTTCTTGCGCACCGACAGGGGGTCCGTGTCCATGTCCTTCTTGATGTCGCTCACGAACATCGGCCAGGTATGGTCCTTCCACGAGCGGGGCGCATATTTGGTGAGCGGATCGTGGCTCAGGTCGATGTCATCGACCAGCCACTGCCCGCGCTCCCACACCAGTGTAGGCACCTGCCAGGTCTGATTCTTCGCCATCAGCGCGATGAGCGCCTTGGCGCGCGCCGGGTCATAGGTCTTGACGTTGAGGCCAAGACCCTTCGGACCCTTGATCAACTGATCCTCAATGGTCGAGCTCCCCTCGAATATCCCGGTGAAGTGCTCGATGCTTTTCTGCCCGGCGTTGGACGCCTCCGAGGCGCGCACCGCATCCGGCACGTGGCCCACGAACACGATGCCAAGCTTCTTCGCCTCGTCCGCCGCCGCGAAGTACCCGTCGCGCGGAATGAGCGACTGGATCTTGATGAAATCAACGCCCTGCGCCTTGAGATCATCGACCACCTTGCGTCCGTCCGCCGCATTTGCCACAGGCGCGGAGCTCGGGAAACGGGGCACTGGGCCATCCAGCATGGGACCTGCGATGATCATCCGCGGACCGAGAAGCTGCCCGGTTGCGGTCTCGGCGCGCCATACCTTGAGCACGTCGAGATCCCCGCCCATGTCGCGTACGCCGGTGACCCCGTTCGCGACGAATAGCGGGAGCACCACCTTCTCGTTCCGCGGCAGCCAGTCGCCGAAGACCTCGTGCACGTGCATGTCCCAGAGCCCGGGTATCAGGTATTTCCCCGACCCATTCACGGCCTTCGCGCCGGCGGGCGCCTGAACCGCATCGCTTTTGTCGAGCGCGACGATGCGTCCGTCCTTGACGACGACGGTCATGTCGGCCTGCGGCGGCGTGCCGGTCGCGTCGACGACGTTGACGTGATTGATCGCGAGCGTAGCGGCCGAAGCGCTCCACACGGCGAAGCAGCTTGCGAGCGTGAGGCCCGCGCAGATTCGTCTCATTCTATGGGTTCCTATTTTGTGAGCTATTCAATGTCCCGGCACGATTATCATGCAGGCGATGCAGCCGAGAAGTTATGGATAATCAGAAACTACTCATTTTAACGGCTTCTCGGAGCAAAATTCATTCCTTTGTCTCTTGCGCAGATTCGGGACACTTGGCAGTTGAGCCATTGAGCGGCACGCGCAGGATGCTTCTCGCGGAACCCGGCGCGCGAGGCCTCGGCATCGCCTCGATTTGTGGCTACCGATCGAAGTCCACGTGCTTGGTTTCCGGCCCCGCCAGGGCGCCGAGAGTGAGCATGAGTCCCCCTACGGCGAGAAGAACAATCGGACTGAACTCATACGGCATGAGCTTGGCCAGGCCGAGCATGTAAAAGGAGTAAAAGCCGGGCAGTATCGTTGCCAAGCTGTAGCTGAGGCCGTATCCACACGAGCGAATTTCGGTGCGAAAGCTCTCTGCCAGGTAGGGCGTGATGACTGCCCATACCGGGATTGTGAGCACCAGAATGAGCGCGACCAACCCAACCAGCATGGCAGACTCCTGATATGCGCCCGCCATCAACAAGTAATAAAGCGCACTTGCCGGTGCGAGATTCAACAATCCAAGCACGATGAGTGTAGGTCGACGCCCAAACTTCTGACTCAGGATACCGACCACCGGAAGGATCGGCACCGAAATGGCTGCGCCGATCAGGATGCCTGTATTGACGTCAGGCGACTTCACCCCGAGAACAGTATTGATCACGCCCGGAAGAGCCGCCACGGTCGCATCTAGCGTGAGCCACGCGCCGCTCATGACGATGACGAGCTGTCCTAGACGACGCAAGTCCGCACCCGCAAAGATCTCCTTTAGCGGAGCAGCGCTTTTTTTCGACGAGCGCCAGACTTCGGATTCAGGGACCGAGAAATAGTAGTAAAGGAAAAGAGCGCCGGCGAGCAGTGCTCCGGCCACGAACGGAATGCGCCAGCCCCAGACCGCATAAGCGGAGCCGGCATCACCGGCCGGCGCCAATCTCAGCATAAAGGCTGTGAGCAGCGAGACACAGACCAGTGCGGCTGGATAGCCCACGTGAATGAACGCCGCATTGAGTCCGCGCCGTTCCTTGGGAGAATATTCCATGGCCAGAGGATTGGCCGCAGTATATTCGCCGCCGATAAAAACTCCATCTGCCAAGCGCAAGATGAGCAGCGCGGCAATGGACGCGCCACCCCAAGCCCGGTAACCGGGAAGCGCCGCGACCAAAAGAGTTGCAATGGCGAAGCCGGCGACTGAGATCAGTGTTACCCGACGCCTGCCGAGTCGATCCCCATAGTGACCAAAAACCATCGAGCCAATCGGTCGCCCCATCAGCGAAATCGCAAACACCAGGGAGAAAATCGTCGCTTTGGCAGCCGCGCTCAGGCCGGCGGGGATGAAGTAGACGAGAGCCGGAGCCAGCACGGCGATCGGCAAATAAACTTCGAACATGTCCACGAAGAAACCGAAGTAGGCTGCGCGCACCGCTCTGCGGGCGATGAGGTCGGGAGTTGTCGTTAATTCTGCGAGATCTGGGCTCAGATATTGCGTCGTCATCGCGGTACCCCTTGTTCTTGTGTTGCCACGTGCTGACTTGTTAGATGCCTGGCGTCTCTCCAATGGGAGGCTCGCCTTCGGCCGCAGTGCCAGCCCTCGAGCCATCTTCGTCACGAATCACCGTAATGGGCCGGTTAGACCGTTGATCGACGGTTAACCGAAAAACATCGAACCGGTTGTAGGAACCGACGATGTCATGAATCTGCTTCTGTTCGATCGAGAGCGAGAGGTCGATTTCGGCGACGACCATGCCCTCGCCTCCCACGTGAGGTTCGACGAGTAACTCGCCTTGCGGACCGAGGATCATCGATATCGCGGGAGGGGCCGATGCGAGAATCCTGCGGACTTCAGCATCGCCCTGGGAGACTTCGCTGATCGCCTGCTCGTCGAGCGCGCACGAGGCCACCACGTTGAACACCTTGCCTTCGAAGGCATGCGCGGCCGAGCGAATGCGGATGGCGTCGGTAAGATTGTAGTTCCGGCTCGCTCCCGGACGGCGAACTGGCCACGCCGGCGGATAGCACGCGATGTGCACCTGTTCGCCCTGAGCCAGCAGGGCGAAGCGTGCGAGCGTGTTGGTGTTCTCGCCGCAGATCAACACGCCCAACTTGGCGAGTTCCGTGTGCTCCACACGCAAGTTGGATGCGTCCCCGTTTGACCACGTCAACTTCTCTGCCCACGTCGGCACCAGTTTGCGATGTCGATTGAGCAGTGTGCCGTCCGCGTCGAACAGCAAGTTCGTGTTCCACATCGTCCCCATGCTCTCGGAGCCCTTCTCGGTGACGCCAACCGAAAGGACGACCCGGTGCCGGCGGGCAACGTCCGCCAGCTGCTCAACCTGCGGGCTTGGCACCTCGATGGCGTTGTCATACAGGCGACGATAGAACGCATGCTGATCGATCGGTGCATACAACATGTTCCAGAGCGGAAAGCCGGGGATATAGGACTCCCCGAAAACGACCAGGTCCGCGCCGGCCGCTTTGGCTTTGGCGGCCCAATGTTCTAGTTTCGAGATTGAAGCGTCGCGGTCGAGGAATACGGGGGCCGCTTGTACCGCAGCGGCGCAAAAGCGTCGATAGACGTCGCCCCCCATATCGGCTCCCTGCGCGATTTGCGTTCCCAATCAAGCGGCAGCCCGGGAACTTAACATGCTCCCAGCCGCGTGGGTAGCCAGTGACTTTTCGCAGTACGGACCGCCCGCGAGAATTGGCGTCCGTGGGAATATATGAGAGACTGCAGCGCAGCATGCAGCGCTAATAGGCCTTGGAAAATCTACTTCTAGGGATCATGCGTTTAGCCTAAAAATCGTGAAAGGTGATAAACACGCAGGATGGGCCGTGCTAGGGTTGGCGGCATGCGATGCCTGCGTGGATCGCAATCGAGAGTCCTCCTTCATCTTCGCTGGAGTTCTGCCATGCAGCTTACCCGTCGCCGTTTCTTGAAAATCACTGGAGCGGGCTTGGCCGCATCGACGTGTGGAGTGTTGGGCTTTGCGGCCGCGGGTGTGGCACTCGCCGCGGCCGTGCGCCCATTCAAGCTCGAGCACGCGAGCGAGACCCGCAACACCTGCACCTATTGCTCGGTCGCTTGCGGTATTCTCATCTACAGTTTGGGCGATCGCGCCAAGAACGCGCGGTCCGACATTATTCATATCGAAGGGGACCCGGATCACCCTGTCAATCGAGGTACGCTATGCCCAAAGGGCTCAGCCCTCCTCGACATTGTCCACGCGCCAACACGGCTCACCGCGCCCAGATACCGCGCACCGGGAAGTGCGGTGTTCAAACCGGTCTCATGGGACTTCGCACTCGATCGAATCGCGCGCCTGATGAAGGAGGACCGCGATAAGAACTTCATCGCAAAGAATCAACGCGGCGTCACGGTGAATCGATGGACCAGTACAGGCATGCTGGCCGCCTCCGCCGGCTCGAGTGAAACGGGCTACTTGACTTGGAAAGTCGTGCGGTCGCTTGGCATGGTGGTCTTCGACAATCAGGCACGCGTCTGACACGGACCGACGGTGGCCAGTTTGGCCCCAACATTCGGTCGCGGTGCGATGACCAACACATGGCAGGACATCAAAAACGCCAACGTCGTCATCGTCATGGGTGGGAACGCGGCGGAGGCGCATCCCTGCGGCTTTAAGTGGGTAATCGAGGCCAAGATCGAGAACAAGGCCAAGCTCGTGGTCGTCGATCCGCGCTTTACCCGCACCGCTTCGGTCGCCGACTTCTATGCACCCATTCGTCCCGGTACGGACATCGCCTTCTTGAGCGGCGTCATCCGATACCTGCTCGAGAAAGATGCCATCCAGAAGGAATACGTCCGGGCCTACACGAATGCAAGTCTCATCGTGCAAGATGCCTTTGGCTTTAGCGAGGGACTCTTCACCGGCTACGACGAGCAGACGCGCACCTACGATAAGTCGAGCTGGGATTACGAGCTCGATGACAAGGGCTTCGCGAAGATCGACGACACGTGGCAGCACCCGCGCTGCGTCATCAATCTCTTGCGAGAGCACGTCGCTCGCTATACCCCTGAGATAGTGTCGCGGATTTGTGGCACGCCGCAGGATAAGTACCTTAAGGTCTGCGAACTCATTGCCTCGACGGCAGCCCCGGACAAAGCGATGACCTCTCTATTTGCGCTCGGCTGGACGCAGCATTCAGTGGGGGCGCAGAACATCCGTACGATGGCGATGATCCAGCTTCTACTCGGCAATATCGGCGTGGCAGGGGGCGGCATGAACGCGCTTCGCGGCCACTCGAATATCCAGGGACTCACCGATATCGGCCTTCTGTCGGACCAGATGCCCGGCTATCTAGGGCTGCCAAAAGAGGCAGAACCGACTTTCGAGGACTACATGAAGACGCGGCAATTTAAGCCGCTGCGGCCTGGCCAGACAAGTTACTGGCAGAACTACCGCAAATTCGTGGTGAGCTTGCAAAAGGCGAACTATGGCGATTCGGCGCAAGCGAGCAACGACTGGGCGTATGACTGGCTGCCAAAACTCGACGTGCCGATGTACGACATCATCCGCGCGTTCGAGATGATGGTGAACAACCAGATGACTGGCTACATTTGCCAGGGTTTCAATCCTCTGCAGGCGTTCCCGGACAAGGCCAAGATCCGAAAAGGGTTGGGCAGCCTCAAGTACCTCGTGGTGATGGACCCGCTCGATACCGAGACCGCCCGCTTCTGGGAGAACTTTGGCCCACAGAATCCCTCCGACCCCGCAAAGATTCAGACCGAGGTCTTTCAGCTTCCCACAACGTGCTTCGCCGAAGAGAACGGCTCCCTGGTGAATTCTGCGCGTTGGCTGCAATGGCATTGGAAGGCCGCCGATCCGCCGGGCGATGCGCAATCGGATATCTGGATCATGTCGGGCATCTTTCATCGACTGCGCGAGATGTATCGTAAGGAAGGTGGCGCCTTTCCGGACCCGATCCTGAACCTCACCTGGGATTACACCGATCCGATCGACCCCGACCCCGAGGAGCTCGCGAAGGCGATGAATGGCCGTGCCTTGGTCGACATCAAGGATGCAAGCGGCGCGGTGGTATTGCGGGCGGGACAACTCCTTGACGGTTTCGCACAGCTCCGGGACGACGGGACCACCGCATCGGGCTGCTGGATCTTCTCAGGATCCTTCACCGAGAAAGGCAACATGATGGCACGCCGCGATGCGACTGACCCGCGGGAGCAGGGCATCGCGCCGAACTGGGCGTGGGCGTGGCCCGCGAACCGCCGCATCCTCTACAACCGCGCGAGCGCCGATCCTGCCGGAAAGCCGTGGAATCCAGTCAAGCCGGTTATCGAATGGGATGGTAGCCGGTGGGTCGGGATCGACACTCCCGACTATACGCCCACGACGAAGCCATCCGACGCAGTGGGACCCTTCATCATGAACGCCGAAGGCGTCGGGCGGCTGTTTGCGCGCAACCAGCTGGCCGAAGGGCCTTTTCCCGAGCACTACGAGCCTTTAGAGTCCCCTTCGGAAAATATTTTGCATCCGAAAGTGAAATCCAATCCCGCTGCGCGCGTATTCGCCGACGATCGCGCAGCATTCGGGACACCCAAGGATTTTCCCTATGTGGGGACGACCTATCGGCTCACCGAGCACTTCCATTTTTGGACCAAGCACGCCTTGATCAATTCGATTCTCCAGCCGGAGGAGTTCGTGGAGATCGGTGAGTCCCTCGCCAAAGAGAAAGGCATCGATCAAGGCGGATGGGTGCGGGTCTCCTCCAAACGCGGCGCGGTGGTCTGCAAGGCCTACGTGACCAAGCGGATCAAGCCACTCATCGTCG